>OIES01000020.1_pt1 | contig 154134 bp, 128 predicted proteins | sample 1581811 | NCBI WGS metagenome assembly OIES01 (sample SAMN03281021, study PRJEB24777) | human gut metagenome | isolation source: fecal sample PR177 from 1 month old male Malay infant, vaginal delivered... | reverse complement strand
AATGATGCCGCAAGTTTGTACAGGCTGGGGTACAATACCAGCCTTCTTGTTATACACAAAAATAGATTGACGAATTAATTTTAAAACCTGCCGAAAAGTACTTGACTTTTGTTAGCAGGTTTTTTTGCCTGAAAATGAGGGAAAGGAGGAAACGAAATTTATTAATTTTTGTTTAAGAAAAGCAGGAGGGTAATATGAAAGAAACAACAATGGCATTATCATTAACCGTGGCCGAAGCATACGACTGTCTGCTGGTGAAGGAAGATGGAACGGTACACAGCTATGTAACAGGGCTTCCAGGGCATTTTTTCGGGGCGGCACTTACCAATGAACGGGTTAGAGAACTTTTGAGCCGGGCGAAAGACAGGAACAGACTGTTTCTGGTTGAAGAAGGTGTTTTGGACCATAACATCAAAGCCTGGGACGAAAAGACAGAAGAGTGGATTTATTTAGAGTGCAGAGAAGGAAAAACAACAAATGCAGAAGGAGAGAGAGCATGAATAAATGTATTTTTTTAGGCAGAATGACGGATGATCCGGAAATTTCCTATACACAGGGCGAGACTGCAATGGCGATTGCGCGTTTTGATTTTGCGGTAGACAGGCGGGGGGCACGTGAAGGGGAACCTACGGCGGACTTCTTCCGATGTACGGCATTTGACCGCAAGGCAGAACTGCTGGAGCGTTTTGGCAGGAAAGGTCTGAAGCTGCTGTTGACTGGGAAAATGCAGAACAATAACTATACCAACAGAGAAGGCGTAAAAGTCTATTCCATGCAGTATGTTGTGGATGACCTGGAATTTGCGGAGAGCAAGAAGAATAGCAGCGAAGATGGGAGTGTTCAGGAGGCGCCTCCGGCAAATCAGCCAAGTCAGTCAGCGCAGCCGAGCCAGGCCGCACAGCCACGTCAGGCCGCACAGTCAAGACAGCCGGCGCAGCAGAGCCGGGTGACACAGCCGAACCAGGCTTCATCAAGGCAGCCATCCAGGCAGCCGGCACGACAGGCCGCAAGGCCAGCACCCAGAGGTACCAGGCAGAATGCACCCGTGAGTAACAAGGATGACTTTATGAATATTGATGCCGGAATGGATGACGGAGATTTACCATTTAATTAAGTGATGTATGCAGGAGGAAATGGATATCCTTTGGAACCGATTGGTGAAAGGATTGCATTTTCCCTTTTTATTATGGAGGATAAGACGATGGAACAGAGAAATGTCAGAAAGATTATTCAACTTGTAATTGCAGGAATCGGATGCAGTATTTTATTGCCGTTTCTGCTCCCGTTTGCCCTTGGAATTGCAGTCAATGTTATCTCCCTTGGAATCCCGCTTTTTGTTATCCTGTGTGCTCTTAAAAATCCATGGGCATTGGGAATCTTAAAAAGCGCACGGAAACATCTGGTTTCCCTGTTGGGCGGGACCCTTCCGGAAGTATTCCAGGAGGAAAACGAGACTGTTGAAACGGAGTCGGCACAATCAGAAACAGCAGCAGCCTACGAAGCAAACATGAATCCCGAAGATGAAATAAATTCCCAGAACGTGATTTCCTGGTATGGAAGCATTGGAAAAGAGCGCTTAAACCAGATTATTGCCAGACTCAATACAAAAGGCGTATATGAATGCTGGCTGCGAAAGGATGGAATCTGTAATATCAGAACACCCAAGGGGTATCGGCGTGTTGGCAGCCTGCCGGAATATCCGGGAGAGGAGGCAGAGGATCTCTGCCGCCTTTTAACCAGAGATGGCGGAGTTGAGGCGTCTGTAAAGGGAAGGTATGTTTATCTATCGTGGAATGGCTGATAAGCGGAGGTATCAAATGTGATTCAGTGTACACCACATCGTAAGATTTTTTATAACGATGAAAACGGATATACCATAGCCTCTTATAGAACCAGCCAGACGATTCCGGAGTCGGCCGTAAACCAGTCTCTCAAAAATGGAGAGAGTGTTTTTACGGCCTTTGGAACTGCAATCCCCTTTATTGAGGGAATAGATACAGGACTGGAAGGAAAATGGGTAAAAACAGGCTATGGATTGCAGTTGGCGGTGGCGGAAAGCCAGATATTTATGCCGACAACCAGAGAGGGGATCGAATGTTATCTGGCATCAGGGCTGATTAAAGGAATTGGGCCGGTAACTGCAAACAGGATAGTGAGCCGGTTTGGGGAAGCGACCCTGAGGATTTTGGATACACAGCCGGAAAGGCTGCTTGAAGTAAAAGGCATTACGAAAAGTAAACTGGAGACAATCCTTAAATCATACTCAGAAAGCCGCTCTTTACGGGAATTGATGCAGTATCTCTCACCCCTAAAAGTGGGACCGAAACGGGTATCCGATATTCGTGACTACTTTGGAGCAAACGCCTTGCAGATTGTGAAGGAAAAACCATTCAGGCTATGTGAGTTAAGCGGTTTCGGGTTTGAGAATGTGGATACCATTGCAAGAAAGAATAAAAATTTCCGGCCCAATGACACGCTGCGGGTTAAGGCCGCCATTCTCCAGGTTCTGAAAAATGCAGAGAGCGATGGTCATTTGTATTTAGACAGCAGGGAGATTGTAAAACAGGCGGCGGAACTTTTAAATTACGGTATGTACCGGCAGGCAGTGGAAATCCGTCTGATTAAGGATATTGGAAATGAAATGGTCTTTTCCGATGAACTTCTGGCAGCGGAGGGGCATGCACTGTACTCCATGAAGAATTATATGGCAGAGAAAATGGCAGCGGAGCATATCCTTCGGGTGATGAATAACAGGCAGGCTTCCTATGACATTGAACGGGAGCTGGACGAGGTCCAGGGAACAACGCACATGGTTTTGGCCAAACAGCAGAAGGAAGCGGTAAGAGCTGTATTTGCCAACAGCTTGTCAATCATAACGGGAGGCCCCGGAACTGGAAAAACTACAGTCGAGCGGATTATTTTAAAGATATTTGAGAAGAAAGAGCGGGAAAAGACCGCTCTTTTGTGCGCTCCAACCGGACGTGCCAGCCGTAACATGGTAATCAGCACGGGATACCCGGCCATGACCATTCATAAGGCGCTCTACATCACTGGTGAGGAAGAAGAAGTCAATCTGGATTTGGCGGAAGAACTGGACGAGGATCTGATTATCATTGATGAGATGTCTATGGTGGATATGTGGCTTTTTTTCGTTTTGATTTCAAAAGTAAAAAACGGCGCCAGGGTAGTATTTATTGGGGACCCGGACCAGATTCCATCGGTTGGACCGGGGAGTGTATTTAAAGAAATGATTGATTCCGGAGTCATTCCGGTCACGGTTCTTGACGTACAGTTCCGCCAGGCTGAAGGGTCCCGTATTATCATCAATGCTTTAAAAATGAACAATGGAGATACGGACTTGTTGTTCGGTGACGATTTTCAGTTTATATCCGTTGACAGCGACGAGGTGGCAGCCGAGGTGGTTGCTGACCTGTATCAGAAAAAGCTGGAGGCCGGTCATGGTGATACCGATGTGGTACAGGTACTTACGCCCTTCAGGCAAGATACGCCGGTGGGGTCCAATGCGCTCAATAGAAAGCTTAGAGAACTGGTAAATCCGCAGTTTCCGGGGTGCCTGGAAATGAAACTTGGCAGCTCCGTATTCCGTTTGAGGGATAAGGTGATGCAGTTAAAGAACACAGATGAAGTATCCAATGGAGATATGGGGATTGTCACTGATATTTATCAGAATGAGGACGGAAGCTCTACATTAGTGGTCCGGTTTGAGGATGGAAGAATTGGGGAATATGGCCCGGAAGACTATGGCATATTGATGCACGCCTACGCGGTTACCATACATAAAAGCCAGGGGACCAGCTACCCAGCGGTCATCATTCCGGTGCTTCCGTGCTTCAAGCGAATGTTAAAGCGCAACATCTACTATACCGCAGTGACACGTGCCAGGTGTGAAGTGTTTTTGGTGGGAAACTGGGCTGCTTTTTGTGAAGCGGTTATGACGGATGACAAAGAAAAGAGAAATACAAAACTGGCATATCGGATTCAGATGGAGGCTCTGCGGATAGAAAAAGCAAAATCCCAGTATGACACTTCTGACGGACAGATTGCAAGCTAGTTCATAATTTACAAGGAGAAAAACAATGAACAGATACGCATCCCAGGAGTTCCGGCAATTTCTGCACAGGAACTTAGTTTTTTGCTGGTCAAGATACCACGGGGCCTGGCAGCGCCAGATTTCAGGCGCGGCGATACGGGCAGCCCACACGGCAACAGAGCGATTCCTGGCGGAGGAGGTATGATGTCAAATCAGATTGATTCGGAAGAAACGAGACGGTACAAGGCAAGACAGCTTCGGTATCGGAAAGCTATCGTAAAGAACCTCAACCTGGATTTCATAAGGGAGGAACTGTACGAGATTGAGGAGGAATGCAACAATGTCAAATGGTACTTTGACTCAGAGGACGGCTCCGATTCGCTGCTAAATGCGCTGGATGGGGATTCAGATGAGGAATTTGAGTTTAAAATGATGTTTTGCGATTTATGCGCGGAGTGTGAACAGATGCAGGAGGATTTACAGAATGCTTATGTTCCAGAGTGCTTCGACAATTTATTTGTCGCCATCGGCGCAAGCGGATATGGCGGAGGATTGCTGGGCTGGGACGCCTATGAGCAGGATTATTTCGGCATAGAGCTTGACGACTGTGTGGCAGAGTCGGAGAGCAGGAAACGGCTGAAGCGGCTGACAAAAGATCAGTTCATAGAGTGTGCGCAGGCATGTTTTAAAGTGCTGTATGCTTATCTTGGCGTGCGGCACAGATATGACTGCCTAAAGGCATCTTTTGACATTCTACGGGACCAGAATACGGGATTCCTTCAATTAGTACAGCAAATTGAAGAGGCTTACGAGAGGGCAAATAACGATAGTTTTTATAGCTGGTATAAATCAACAAAGACATTGAACCGTTTAATCAGCAATATGCCAAGCGAGGCATGGTTACAGTAGAGCGCTAAGTAATACGAGACAGATAGAAAGAGGGATAAAATGGCATCTTCAAAGATATTTGAAAGCTGGACATTCAGTTTACCCATACCGGAGCCGTTTTTACAGACGCTGATCGAAAATGGGCTAAACAAAGCATCATCAGAGGAGGAGTATACATCCAGATACAATCTGATGCAGCAGGGGAAACAGTCTACACTTCACGGCCCTGTTTTACGGGCGGTTCTCACGCTGGTGGAATTAATGGAGACAGATACGGACGGCGCGTTGGGGGTACAGAAAAATGATACGGGAGAACTTCAGTTCTACTGCGGCGAATTTAAGAAAAAAAATAATGAGGACAGAATGGTTGTTGTATATAATTCCAAAAACGGAAAGTTTAAGGTCTGCGAGAGTGGAACAGGAATACACCGGCATATGCCGGCCCTGCGGTCGGGACAGAGCGACGGGAAGCATTTAATATGTATGCTTGAATATGCCAGCTTAAATATGGATGGCCCGCTGTTTGACACCGAATTTTTTGATAACTTTACGATTCTGAGAGCGCAGTACAAAAACAACTGGCCCGATATGGACTTAGCGCTGAAAGCCGCATTTATCTGCTGTGATAATATTTACCGGAGAGTGGAAAATGCCAATGCGCTGGGAACGGATGGCTTGCCAGTTGACAGGAACTCCCTTGCATCCGGAAACGCGCCTATTTTGACGCCGCAGGCGATTGCGGGGGGAGAATATGCGCCGACCGAGGTTACGTCAGGACGGTTTGAAATCCTGAGCGTGAACCGGATTACGGCAAATTCAAAGCCAATCGGGTCGTTGGGCAGTAAATACTGCATGAATGTAGAGTTGACAGAGGAAGAGAAGGCCCGCGTGCCGCAGATTTCCCCCAATTATCATGTATCTGAGGAGGTACAGGACATCCTGGAGATGATTCATAATACTCCCATGCGCACGTTCATGACAAGGGGAGATTCCGGTACAGGTAAGACCATTGATGTAGCGATTCTTGCCAAGGCGCTGGGGCTTCCGTATTACTTTTTAACCTGCTCAGAGGGGACGGACGAGATGGATCTTGTATCAACCATGATTCCCAATACCAATGACAAGGTAAAATTAGAACCTCCGGCATTTCCTGATTACGAGGAATTTATGATGGACCCCTCCACGGTACTGAGTGAATATACAGGTACTTATGAGGAGGACGTGGATATCAATCAGGTATTTAAAAAGCTGATGCGGCAAATCTATAAAATCGGTTATCAGAACTGCAAAGACCAGAAGGACTTTGTGCTGGTGGAATCGGATTTAATCAAAGCGTGCCGCAGGCCAGCCGTGTTCGAGTTACAGGAGCCAGCGGTGATAGGAAAGCCGGGAACTCTGGTAAAGCTGAATGGCTTATTGGATGACTGTGCATCTATCACCCTTGCGGATGGCGAGATTGTCCACAGAAACCCCGATACCGTGATTGTCTTAACAACCAACACGGATTATAAGGGCTGTAAGGATATGAATGAGTCAATCCTGTCCCGTATGTGTATGGTCTTTGACAAAAAGGAGCTGACGCCTGAGCAGATGAAGAAACGGGCCATGGTGAAGACCGGCTGCAAAGATGAGATCATGCTTTTGAAAATGGCGGAGACCGTGGAAAAAATCAGAAAGTATTGCAGGAATGAGCGGATACGCGGCGGTGTGTGCGGATACCGGGAATATGAGTCATGGGTTTGGGCATACATGGTGACCGGCGACGTATTAAAAGCGGCAAAGTCCACTATTTTAAGCAAAGCGGCTTCCGATCGGGAATGCAGGGAAGAAATTTATGATAACTGCATTAAGGTAAGCTACTCTGAAGTGCTGGAGGCGGCATAAGGTGAAGGAGATTTTATGAGTGAAAAAGGATATGACCGATTAAGAATCCGGGAGATTAAAAATAAGATCAGTAATAAGCAGATTTTTACATCAAAGCTGTTTATCCATAACATGGAGAAGCTGGCAAATTCGTTGGTCTGGAGACCGGGAAAGAAACTAAGGGTTTCAATGGGATGGAATACCAGCCCGTCAGCAGCGGTTGCCTTTACGGGTGGAAAAAGTGTGTATATCAATGCCGCAAATCCTATTACAGGGAGCTTTCCCACAAAGGAATTAAAGACAGACAGCCTGGTGGGATTTCTGGGGCATGAATGCGGCCACCAGAAATATACTGCCATGTATTTGCGAAAATTATATGGAAAGGGGTTTGAAGAAGGGAAGATATATCCCCGGCCGCCAGTGCCGGGGAATGAAAAAGAGAGAGAGGCCCTGGAGGAAATAAAGCAGTTCCTCCAGGCAGGAGATAAGGCGGCGGTATCTGTGATTGCAAATACCGCTTTGCGTATCAATAACACGTTGGAAGACATATATGTGGAAATGCGCATGTGTGACGAATACCCGGGCAGTATCCGGAGAGGCATTTTAATGAATGCGAACCGGCATATAGAAAAGCTGCCCACCGTCACCCAGGAGATACAGAGGCAGGATCATGGGCTGGCGATTATCTTAAATCTGATTTTAGGATATGCCAGAGCCGGTGAAATCAACAACTGGGAAGGTTATGACGGCGAGTATCTGGACTGTCTGTATGACTGCATGGAGCTTATTGATGATGCTGTGGTGGACGTGGATAAAGTGGAACGCTTCCGCGCCGCCAATCAGGTGATATTAAAAATCTGGGATTATATGAAGGATTTAATTCAGCGGATTAATGAACAGGAGGACAAAAAGAAATCCGCGGCTAATGAACCGGAAAACGGTGAGGAGTCTGACCGTCAGGAGGAACCTGACAGTGACGACAGCTCCGGCAGTGAGGAAGATACTGGTGAGGGGAATAGCGCCTGCGGCCAGAACTGTTCTGATAATGAGGAGGACTCCGGCAGTGAGGATAATTCTGAAAGCGAAGCCGGTTCCGGCAGTAAAGCTGATGCCGGCTGCCAGAATGATGGTGAGGAAGAGGATATTTTAGAAAGCGTATTCAGCAATGTGGCTGCTCCAGTGCCGGATTTGGAAGAGGAATGTGAGGAGGACGGGGAAACCCCGGATGGCTGGGATGGCACATGGGAAGATGGGGAGGAACATGCAGATGAAGAAAAGAAGGAAGATGACCGGGATGACGAGAATAAAGAGGAATCAGATGTGGAAGGAAGCGGAACGGAGCAAGAACCTCCGGAGGCTATGGAAGGAACCACAGAAGATGATTCAATCCCACAGGAGGATGATGAGGAAGAGAATCTGTTAAGAGAACTTTTACAGATATTCCGCGATAATTTCAGACCGGAAGTCACGGATCAGGAAGATGGCCGGTTTGAAGGAGAAAGCGTCTGCGAAGCGGCAAATGGAGAATCGCTCGTTAAGTGGGATCATGAATACGAAGGAAGCGGGTATTTTAATGCTGCGGAGGATATGAACCGGGTACTGTATGATTTGGCTGAGGATAAGTTTGAAAAGGAGCAGGAAAAGAAACTGGTCAACGCTATAAAAAGCCAGGCAGAGCACATGGATTTTGGGTATGCCCATGCAGACTGCAACATTGATGTCCATCGGCTTGCCAATGTTCCGGTTTCATGCAGACAGATGTACGACAGTTTATCACCGGATATTTTGAAAACTGCCAAACGGCTGAAGGAAGAAATGTGGGAGATTATTTATCCCGAAAAAGATGGGATGGAAAAGAACCTGTCCATGGGGAAAAAGATAGACAGTTCCCGGCTTTACCGCCAGGATAGAAAAATCTTCATGAGCCGAAGGGCATATGAGGAGGAACGGCAGGCCGCAATCGCGGTACTGATTGATGAGTCTTTATCCATGGCATATGAGGACCGGATTACTTTCGGACGGCTGACGGCTCTGATTCTCTATGATGTCTGTGTGAATCTGGGAATCCCGGTGATTGTCTACGGTCATTCCACCAGCTATGACAGCCTTAATACAACGGAAACCGTAGACTTGTATGCCTATGCTGAATTTGATTCCGTAGATGGGAAGGACCGGTACCGGATTATGGATATGTCTCCGAGAGGCAGTAACCGGGATGGAGCGGCAATCCGCTTTGTGGCAGAGCGCTTAAAAACCAGACCGGAGGAATTAAAAATGCTGTTCCTGGTATCTGACGGCCAGCCGGCTGCACTTAACTACAGCGGGGATTTGGCAAAGGAGGATTTAAAAGCCTTGAAAGGTGATTTGAAGCGGCAGGGGATACTGCTTTTTGCTGCTGCGATTGGAGATGACCGGGAAGTGATTGAGGACATCTATCAGGACGGATTTTTAAATATTTCGGACTTGTCCAGGCTTCCTCTCAGCATTACGAAGAAGATTTTAAGTTATATAAGATAGAGGAGAAAAAAATGGCACAAAATGAGCAGCGGGACTGGAAGAACGAAGTATCGAGACAGATTGCGGTCTATAAGACAGATAAAAAACTTCTGGAACTGAATGATAAATTAAAACCGGCATCCAAACTTTTCCCGGCCCATATTCACGCCATGGGAGAGGAAGCGGAGGAGGGCGCCCGCTCTCTGATACAACTGATTATGCTGGATTACAGCAAGGGGACGGGAGACCGTACCGTCAGTGTCAGCGCTCATATCAATCCGGAGGAAGTGAAGTTTATCTATTCTAAAAATTTTTGCGGAGCTTTATATGTGGACTTTTCGCAGGAGAAGATTTTTGGAGTGCCGGACGCGGATGGGCTTAGTATTGTAACAAAGCTGTCCATTAAGCGGTTTGACACAGACACAAAGGGAGAGAAACGCCGGTATCCGTGGATTGCAGAAATAGAAAATGGAAGGGGAATCGCTGTACGTAATTCCAATGGTGGAACCTATTGCCAGAAGAATTCCTACATCTGTGACGCCCAGGTATCTGTCAATGTGAACGATTTGGATATGTTCCGGCTGTTTGCCAAGGCAGAAGCATGGATTCGGGCTTTTGAACAGGAATATGCGTTCCGCTCCTATTTGCTTAATCTTTTTAATAAGCTGTATTTGCTGATTAAGAAGGAGATAACAGGCCAGACCGAAGTGATTATCCGTCACATTGACCAGGCGGACGAATGGGAAGATGATTCAAAAAGCAGAAAAGCAAGTTAATCTAAAAGGCAGAGGAGGATACGCTATGTATTCAGAAGCAAAGGAAGATGTGGTGCTAATTTTAAAGTATATAAGTGAAGACGATTTTTCAATGCCTGTGTACCGGGATCAGTATGACCGTTTATGGAAGGATATTAATTTGGGAGAGACGGAACAGCCGGAGTTATCCTCTGTCATGGGAAATGAGATGGATGGGGACCCGAATACGCCAATCAAACAGGAGTTCATCATTCAGCCTGTGAAATGTTTCGTGAGTAAAGAAAAACGGTTCCAGTATCAAATGCTGGACCGGTTAAGGACTGATTGTGACTATTACCTTGGATATGGGAATCGATATGCCGGCTGCCTGTGGGCGAAAAGTGAAAAGAAGCAGATTGCGGAGATGAAGGCTATCTGGAATAGCTTTTCTGAGGATGAAAAACCCGAATGGCTTACCTGGGAGAAGATTGAGAAGTATGAAGAGGAAATGGTAAATTAAACACAGCTATTTTACAAAAAAAGCAGCATACCGGATAAGTAATGGTAAAGGAGGGCATAGCCATGACAAACCAGGAAATCCGGGAAGAAATGATGCTGCAAATTGAATATCTGAAAACCATTAATATCCTCAACCGTTTAGGAATGCACAACAGGGATGAGGAGCAGACAAAAGCTGAGATAAAGAGCCGGATTGAGGCTCTTTATCAGCAGCTTTTGGAAGAAGAACCGTAACATACATAGGACAGGAGGAAATAGAATGTCGATAGTAGGAAAAATCATAAAAGTCAGCCGTCATTTATGCCGAACGGAAAAAAGTCTGGAGCGGAAGCTGGAATATCTTGAAGCCTCTCTGGAAGAGAACGGGAAAACAGAAGATCTCTGTATGGTCCGTTTGATGAGGGAAACTGGAATCCGAATGGGAGATTTAGAAAATGTCCTGTGGGATAATATACAGTTTCCATATGTTTCAGGTGTTATGGCAAAGAAAACAAGGTCTCTCTATCCGGTTTCCCAGATTAGCGAAAAAACATATGAACTGTTAAAACAGCTAAAAAAGAGAGATGGGATGGTTTTTCACAGAACCCCGTCAGCATTCCAGGCAACGGTCAGGAAAGTAGTCGGTGGAGAATTTGATTTCAATATTAATAGTATCCGTTGGTACTGGCTCAAGGCAGTAGCAAAAGTCCCGATTTTGGAAACGGACCATAAACATGTAAAGCTGAATTCTACAGAGGAGTAATACCTGCATATGGGAAAAGTAATATTGACACATACTATATATAGTGTTAAACTGTATTTGAATTTGATTTTTGCAGTGTTCAGTCATTGTAAATAACCTTTGTTCCGGTATCTGACCGGAAGTAAAAACATTAGGCTTTGGCCTTACTGATTTGGAAGAGAGACGTCAAAATTGGAAGATATTTTGGCGTCTTTTTTTATTTCTATGAAACCGCGGAAAAATGCCATATCGGCAGTCTGTGGTTGACCTATAAACGAGAGGAGGGCAGTCATAAATTAAGAAGACCGCAGCAAACGGCAAAGCAAAATAACAGAATGAAATCCTTTGACGGACAAAAATGGACCATTGGCAGATGCCAGTGGTTTTTTTGATGGAGAAAACAGCCATCAACACAGAAATCCGTCTGGGATACCTGTGCATTTTATCCGCAGAGAGGAAAGGAGTTACGGATGAAAGATTTGTTTGAGGGTATCCCGGAGGAAACCATAGAGACCACGCTGGATATGATACAGAGAAACTTAGACCAGGTTGGTCTTTACGGCGGACACACAATCAGGAAACACACCGATATTCAGGTGCTTGCACTGAAAACCCGACTGAATGCAGAAGACATTATTTATGCCACGTCTTTTTGGGATATGGAAGTGGCGGTAGCGGTTGTAAAGAGTCTGATGAAACGGTTTTACAATCCCTTAATCCGGGAATGGCTCTTAGACACCACCAGGGATGTAATATCTTTGCATGGTGAATTTTCAAAGCCTGTGGGCTATGGATTCAAAAAGGGGATAGACATGCTGAATGAAGATCTAAAAAAAGCCTGCGTGGTCTTATTAAAGGACGGTGAGGCTGACTGGGGATTCCGGATTTTGACGTGCTACCCTAAATTCTAACGGAGGAAAAATTGTGAAACGAACATCAATCAGCCTGCAGGTTATTATGGCAGGCAAATATGATTTTGAAGTAGGAAAGAAAGTGAATTTCCGTCTTGATCCGGAAACAAGGCTTTATATGGTATCCAGCGAGCAACTGGAATTCGGTCTTGCCAAATCGCTGGTTCGCGGGAAGCGGGAGGAGCTTAAATCACTGGGAAGTGATTTCTCTGGAATTGTTATTCAGTCCTCACCGGAAACCATGCGTATGATGGTAAAAGTATTTACAGGGGACAGCCATGACGGGCTGAAGGAGGGAATATATGACACAGGACGAGCTTTACTCGGCAGAACACCTGTTAAAAAAAGAGTTTGGAGGGAACTGGAAGGAGATTGTGCAGCACTTGGGAACCCAGGAGCTGACAAGCTGTGTTGGACGTAATCTGACCTCGTTTATGGCGTTCCCGGAACGGAAACAGGGCGGCAGCAACCGCTGGCGGGGAAACTATTCCCCCGAAGCGGTACGGGCCTGTGACCTGGAATCGAATGATTCCGTCGTGCTGACCTGGTTTTATCTGGTAAGGGAAATCATGGAAAAGAACGGCGGTACAATGTCTTTGAAAAATCTTTATGAATATCTCGAACAACATCCCAAAGCAAAGAAAAACCAATATTACAAGGAGCGTATCCACGCCTGTATTTATGAACACCGCTCTCAATTTCAGACCGATGAAAAAGAGATTTACCGTCTGGCATATGCGGTGGAATAAGAGGTGCGCATGGGATATGAAGGAGAAGAAATCGAGGGCTATTACTGCCTTTTGATTGCCATTCTGGGAAATTTTGATGCCAGTGAGGCTAGGTTTCTTTATGAATACGGCCCGGATCATCCGGTCTGCCGGAAGATACTGAAAAAGAGGCCGCCCCCGGTCCATTTTGCCAAAATGAGTAAAGAGGAGATGAACCAGTGTATGTGCCGGCTGTTTGAAGAGGGATACAGCAAACGCAGTATTGCGGATTTGTTTGGCTGTTATCCTTCTACGGTTAACCGGAGAGTTGCCCTCGGAAAGAAACAGTCGGAAGAAAAGAAAACCGAAGAACGGAGGAATCAGAATGATGCACATGCTGACAGAATACCAGAGGAACTTTGCAGAGGAAAACCATAACCTCATCAAGGATTTTTTATATTACAACCAGTTGGATATGGCAGAATACTATGATGTGGTTTCATTAGGCTATTTGGAAGCGGTACAGGCCTATGATGAAAATAGCAGGACCAGACGGTATGAGTTCCAGACAATCGCGTCAAGAAAAATGTGTGACTGTCTATATAAGTATTGGCGTTACAACAGCCGTCTAAAACGCAGGGCCTGCCTGATAAGCTTAGACGGAACCATATATGAAGATTCCAGTTTTACGCTTGCAGAGACCATTGAGGCCAAAAATGCAACGTGCGAGGACTTGGTTTTTCAGAGAATGATGATTGAGGAGGTCATGGTGCATATGACAGAAAAGGAGAAAACAGTGGTCCAGATGAGGGCGGCGGGATTTACCGGACGTGAGATTGGAACGGCATGCGGTGTTACGGCATCGGGAGTCTATGGCAGATTATACCGGATGAGGAAACGTTTAAGACGTCTTTTATCGGTGCAGGAGAGTGAAGCGTATGCATATACATAAGTTTTCGGATATGGTGACATTTGATGAGATTGCCATTGGAGGTACACTTCCGGCCACGGAAAAATACCGGAGTTTTTTTAAAAATCTACACCCCAGACAGATACTCACCTCCAGGATTACGGCTCCTATTTATGAAGTGACATACCGTTATGATACCTGCAGGAATAACCAGAGAGAGGGCAAGAAGTATGTGATTTTACGGTCCGCCCATGATGAGGAAGAGTTTGAAATAGACATGCTCTTTCGTGACTGGGTAGAGGAAGAAAACCGGCGCAGGCCGTATCGGAAGATTTCCAATGTTCAAATTCTGGAAATCAGGCCGAGGGTATATGCAACTCTTTCCCTTATGCCTTAAATATGTTTCATTTCTTCATTCCCTGTATAAAAATACGGGTTGCTGTTAGGAATCAGGCGATTGCGCGCTGAAGTTCCGGACTGTACTCGGTTAGCAGCGTAAAAAGACACACCGTTAAGAATGGCTTTTCCGTCCATAGCAAAATGTATGTGAAGGACGGGAAGGAATGGAACAGCTATATCTGTTTGAAATAGAGAAAAAAATGAAAGATGCAGTTGAACTGCTGAACATGTGTGAACCGGCCGCGTTGGCCATGAACCCTGCCGGCTATTATTTAGCTTTCAGCGGAGGCAAGGACAGCCTGGTGATTTACCATCTGGCAAAAATGGCCGGCGTCCGGTTCGAGGCACATTACCATTTAACCACAGTAGATCCGCCGGAACTGGTGCATTTTATTCGGCGGAACTATCCTGATGTGATTATAGACTATCCGCCGATTACCATGTGGAACCTGATTATCAAAAAACAGCTTCCCCCCTACCGGAACGCCAGGTATTGCTGCAGCGTGCTGAAAGAGACGGGAGGGGAAGGCCGTTTTGTGATTACCGGGGTGAGATGGCAGGAGAGCCGTAAGCGGGAAAGTCGTGGAACAGTTGAGGTTTTGGGGAGCAGGAAACCGGATTTAATACTTAATAATGATAATGAAGAAAGCCGCAGAATCATTGAAAACTGCCAGCTAAAGGGGAAACGGATAATCAATCCCATCATCAGCTGGACAGAGAATGAGGTGTGGCTTTTTATTTATTCTCTAAAGATTTCTTACTGTGAGCTTTACGACTGCGGATTTCGCCGGATCGGCTGTATCGGCTGCCCTTTGGCGTCGGTAAAAAACAGGGAGTGGGAATTTAAGCGTTATCCGAAGTACCGGGAAGCGTATATCAGAACCTTTGACCGTATGGTAGAGGCCAGGAGAACTACCGGAAAAACAGATGGGAATTGGAGTAATGGAGAAGCGGTATTTAACTGGTGGATGTACGGGAATCCCAAGCAGGAAAAACAGGTGGAGGGACAGATGGAACTTGACTATGATATGGAAGCATTTGATGAAGCTGTATAAAAACGGGACAAAGAGGTCTGTTCTCATTTAAGAAAGGAACGATTTTATGGTTATCATTGATGGAAAAATTGCTGTAAGCGTTTGTGGATTGGGAGAAAGCAATGCGTATTCGTATGCCCTTGTGGTAAGGCCGGATACAATTCTTGCGCGGGGACAGGACTGCTACTATTACGATACACACGGACAAGCAGTGCTGTTTGATAAGCTGGAGGATGGACGCAGCTATGCGCAAAATGAGTCCCTGGTGTTATTACCGTATACGATGCTGGAGGCATTGTATGAGGAAGTGGAGGGAACCGGCTGGGTTGAGGCAGAAGATTCCCCATTTACAGAGGTTTATAGTGAGCTGGAGGCAAAGATTGCCTGAGAGGAGCGGTTGCATGATTGGCAAGGCATGTTGCAATACCTGTGTGTCATTGAAACGGGAACAGAAGGAAACAAAACCGGGAGAGAACCGATATTACTATGGCTGCTGTGTACATGGACTGATTCGCAAAGCCATTGTATCCGACTCAGGGCTGGAACATCAGTCCTGTGATGAGTGGGAAGCTGCGGACAATCAGAAAATAGAGAACCGGGCAATGGCGGAAACGCTGGGGAAGGAACTCCAGGCGCTGCATGATTTGTGGAAGCAGATATATGCGTGCGGGGGAACGGATTTCAACTGCCCGGACGGAGTTGAACTAAATCTTCTCAGAAGCCGCATTATATCCCAGCGGCGCCGGATTAGAAGCTGTCTGTTTGAAGCAGACTATCCCGCCAGTTATGAGTTGGAGATACCGGACATGATTAGCAGCCAGTACATGGCACGGAGAGAGGAGATCGAGGCGGCGGCAAAAAGGGCGATGCAAATCTATAAGGAAAATAAGGACTATCAGTGGCTTGCTGAAAAAAAACCGGATTTAAGTGAGAAAGAGCGGAAGATGTCCGGTATTTACTATGCGCTTGGCTATGTAGAACAGTTGGAAAAAGCCGTGGAACAGGACGATTGTGTTCTGATGCGGTCCCATGAGGTTCCGGAGAATGGTATTGAGATGTTGAGAACCTGCCGTGATAAAGTTACTCGGCTCATAAAAGAAAGGAATATGGTGTACATACAGATGGATAAGATAAAAGCGATTCATACTGAGGAACATCCGCAGATACCAGGGCAAATGGATATTTTCAGTTTCATTGCCTCTTGATCAGGGTTTTATGGAGGAAATATGGAGAGTCAGATGGAGAAAGAGAACTGCCAGGCAGAAGCGTGGACAGCAGGAATGATGTTCCAGATAACAAGGGTAAAAGGGGAAGAAGAGTGGATAGAAACGGACGATGACTGCGCGCAGTTTTGCAGATGCCTTGGATCGGACGAATTTGAATTTGTGCAGATTAACCGCTACCTGTCGGATTCAGTATTCTATACCATATCCCATGGAACTGTCTGCCTGCAGGATTATTTTATGGAGCAGATTGATTCAATACTGAAAAGCTATGGATATCAGAACCTGAATTATGGAACCTATGGAATCAATGTTGAACCGATTCCTGACAGCCAGTTGATAGCGGAAGTGGTGTTTGAGACATACTTTAAAGAATTTGAGGAGGAGCGGCGATACAGCGGTTATGTGATTGCAGAAAAACGCATAAAAGAAATCATAAATATGGAGTAGGAGAGGGCGGATGGCTGATCCACAAGATCATGCACTGCGTTTAAAAATGGGAAGGAGAATTTCAGATGGGTTGTTTTAGTTGGAGATTTGCGGATAAAAACAATAAAAGAAGACTGAAAATAGACAGAGCGGTTTATGTGATGTGCCCGGATGGTGGCATTTTATATGAACCATGTTATAATGGTTATGGAGATTTTGCTGGAAAGGATATTTACGATTTAGTAGCGGATTGGAATCGGAAATTTTTATCTCAAAATCCTGACTTTGTTATCAAAAGTATTGGCAAAGAAATATCCAGCTATAACTGGTATTTATATTATGCCAACTTAGAATTATCTCCGAAGGAGATTGAAAGACGGTTAAGAGAAGACGGAATCTGGAATAGCTGCACAGAGTATCGGGATATTGGAATTTGTATTGCCTGTGAGGATGAGGACAATGCGGCTTTGCCATATCCAATCAAAATCTGCCAGTCAAAACCAGTAGGAACGGCAGCATATTATCAGGGATTGCCAGCTTCAGAAGGTGATCCTTACCAGGGGTGCGATTGACATCGCCTGCAGGCTTATTTTATGGAGCAGATTAATTCAATATTGAATAGCTATGGATACCAGAACCTGGACTACGGAATGTGTGGGCGTGGCGGTGAATCAGCTCCTGGTGGCCTGATGACAGTATTGATAGTGTTAAAAAAGAGTTTGAAGAATAGGAGTGCTACTGCAATTATGCAGCAGCCGGGAAATGTGTGAGTGAAATTAATATAAGGTAAAGAATAAGGCGAAATACATGTTCATTTAATCATGTGTTTCGCCTTTATTATCACTATCTGTAAATAATTCCATCTGAATGATTGGATTGGTCTGGTGTTCCTTCCCTTTACCGTATTTCTTATCTCCGTCCTCCTGCTCGATCTCGAAATGATCGGAAAAGACCCCTCCACCATATCGATAGAGATAAGACTTCACGCACATACAAAAGAACGTCCTGATACAGAGTATACAAACCCATCGTGTATTCATCGTCTGCAATGGTTGTGGAAAAAAGACGCATTGTCTTATGCCAAGAAAATTTTATTCATCAAAATATGCTCACGATGAATACCGAAGTGTAGTGGTTGATCAGGGGGGGGGTATCAATCAAACTCCCGAAAGCATTCAAGCTTCACCTTTCGTAACTGCATCTTATGCTTATGTTCCTTTTGGAATACCAGGATCAAAAGTGTGTGCTGGAAGTCTTTGTATGGCTCGAAACTGTACTTGGGAAGGAAGCATTCAAAAAGCTTTTTCCAGTAATTCTCACTGATGGCGGTTCAGAATTCTCAGCCCGCGAAGAGATGGAAGAATTCTGTGACGGAAGCAAAAGCACAATCATTTTTTACTGCGATCCTCACTGCTTCTGGCAAAAAGGAGCCTGTCGCCCCCGATGACGTAATGCTTAGTCCAAACCTGTTAAAATAAAAGAGTAAAAGCACAGGCAGATTTCACTGCACCAGAATTTAGTCTTACATACAAGGCACTCTTAGCTGCTGCGTAGGAAGAACGCCTACTGCCTGGCTCTGAAACTCTTGAACAAAAAAGCATGGCATTTAAACCGTATTCGTAATGATTTTAAGGTGTCAAGCTCCCGCGTGGTTTCTAATTATGCGTTTAAGTTTGATTGCAGCCTATGGCTGTGGTATGTTATAATATGAACTATCAAACCGTATGGGGAGGGTAACGTGGTAAAGGAAAAACAGAAACAAAATATCAAGCGAAAAATGTATTTTTCTTTGATTATACCTTATATATTAATTGGAGTTATTGGAGCAATCTATTTGACCCATATGTATTATAAATCCTATAAGGTCCAATACCAGGGAATTGTTAAAGAAGAGAATACTGAAATAGAGAGAATTGACAGAAATCTGGAGAACTGCATTAATGATGCCGACCGAATTGTTGTGGAAATCATAATGAATAAGAAGATTTCCGATTTAAAAACAGGAGTAACTCCAAAAAATGTTGAGCATTATAACAAGGCTATAGCTGTCAGAGAGTTAGGTTCTATACGGAACTTTAATTCTTTTATTCAGGAAGCTATGGTGTACTATGGGGAGGAGGATTTTTTTCTCACTCAGAGTTCTGTTTGCGATTATGAACTGCTATGCTCAAAACTTTCTTTAACTGGAGAGGAATCGGTAAATGGTAAGGGACTTCTTACTCAAAGTTATAAAAATGGACAGATGGTGACTTTGGGAAAGCCAGGAACTGAGTTATTTTATATCCGAACGATATCCCATGGGAAAGAATCGGCTGTTAACAACGTCATTATTCGATTTAATATGCAAAAAATAGAGAAGATGGTTATGAACAATCAGCCGGGAGATAGTGAATTTCTGGTGATAAATTCTGAATGCGGTCCAGTATATTCAGATCATCCCGAATTACTGAAAGCGTGGGGAGATACTGAAGTAATACAGTCAAAGAGTCCTTACATACTCATCGGGCAGAAGGGGGAAAACACTGGTTTAACTTATCAGAAATACGTGGACAATGCTGAGGTTAAGAAAAGCCTGCGGTTTCAGGTATTGGCCTATCTTGGTATCGCCGCCTGCTTTCTCCTTTTGATTGGATTTGGCTATGCTTCCGTGCGGAGAAACTACCGGGAGATTGAAATTTTGATAAAAAAGCTTTCTGTGTTATATAAGAAAGATGAAACTCTGCCAGATACAGAAATTGCTTATATGCAGAATGCAGTATCATATCTGGAAGGCGTTATCAGGAAGCAGGGCGTAGTCGTGACGGAGGATGCAATTAAAAAAGCAGTGTACGGAATCATGACGGAGGATGATGAGATTTACACATGGTTAACTGAGGATAAAGGATTGTTTGCCCATGGTTCCTGTATCCTGGCCCTGATTGAACGAGATCAGCAGGAGGCAGAGGAGGCCAAATTAAATCTTTTTATCATGAACAATATTATTCAGGAGATATTTGAGGCTATTGAATACTGCGGGGTTATACCTACATATCAATATTATATTATTGTGCTGAGCTGGAATGAAAAGGACGATACGATGCCAACGTGGATTCTGGAACAATTGAACGATATGACCAAATTTATGTGGGAGCATTTCCACAGAGAGTTGACAGTTGCAGTCTCCAGACCAAAGAATGGTCTTTTGGAAATGAATGATGCATACAGAGAGGGTATGATTGCCTTGGCAGAATGCCAGAACACCCACAAGGCGCAGGTTAGCTATTATGGAAACCTGGAGAAGCGGAAAAAAAATCAAAATTACGACAATAACTGGAAAGAACATCTGTACAATAATCTGAAGGCAAGCAATTCTCAGCAGGTGAATGAGATATTAACTGATATTTATCAAAAAGATTTTGCTGATAATAGTGTTACGATGAAGATGGGTAAAATCGTTCTGTTCGAATTGTCACAACTTTTACAACAAGTTTCGGCGGAGACAGGTACTGTGATTTCACTTCCTGTGGAGGATATTTTTGGAGCGGCCTACAGCCCTGGAACTTATATGGCGCAGGTGATGGAGGCAGCCGAACTTTTATGTCAGGCAGGGAAGGGAAAAAAAGTAGAGGTAAATAAATCCAAGGTGAAGGAGATTCAGCAGTGGATTGAGGAGCACTATGCAGATAGCGGTTTAAGTGTCTCCATGTTGGCGGATTATTTCGACCTTAATATGACGTACTTATCCAGGGCCTATAAAGAGCAGACTGGCGGTAATCTATTAAACTACATCATGGCCTACAGGGTAGAGAAGGCCAAAGCGTTATTGCTAAAGACCCAGGAACCGATCACTGCGATTGCGGAAAAGACAGGATTTACCAATGCAGCATCCTTCAACCGGGCATTTAAAAAGATAACAGGAATTACTCCCGGCAAGTTTAGGGAAATAAATACGATATGAAAATATGATTAGAACTGCGATAGGAAGGTTCATGGAAATTACTCCATGGGCCTTTTCCTTTATTTTACGTGAATTTTCTGAGATATAGATAAAAAAATGAACGTCAGTAAAATAATGCACCTGATAGAAAGTAAAAAAGTGAAGCTGAAAAAAATACTGTTTCTATCTATATAAAAGAAGTGGTGCTATAGTGAGGGCATGAAACAACTGAGTGAATGAACGAAATGGAGAGAGAGGAGTAGGAACATGCCACAATTACGATATGACAGACCGGCGAGAGAATGGAATGAGGCACTTCCATTAGGAAACGGCCGGATGGGAGCCATGGTCTTCGGACAGCCAGTAAGTGAACGGCTTCAGCTTAACGAGGATAGTATCTGGTACGGAGGTCCAATAGACCGGATCAATCCGGATGCCGGACGGGAGTTTCCAAAGATCCGGCAGATGGTATTGGATGGGCGGGTACTGGAGGCAGAGCAGCTCATGCAGTACTCTTTATCAGGCACACCGCAAAGTCAGCGCCCTTATCAGACCGCGGGGGATATGGAGTTGAGTTTTTCAGGGCTATCCGGTGACGCTGAGGCCTACTGCCGATATCTGGATTTAGAGACAGGGGTGTCAAGCGTTTCGTTTGAACAGAATGGCTGCAGCATAACGAAAGAGTATCTGGCTTCGAATCCCGATCAGATTATTGCCATTCATCTAAAAGCATCGCAGCCGGGAGCACTTACATTTTCCATTTTATTGACCCGGTCCCGATTCTATGACCACAGCGGAAAACTGGACGATAGCAGTATCTTTCTGGATGGAACCCTGGGAGATGGAGGAAACAGTTACGTTCTGGCGGCAAAAACCGTATGTGAAAGAGGAACTGTCCGGGTGATGGGAGAACGTCTTCTGGTGGAGAAGGCAGACGAGGCAACGATATATGTAGCTATGGAAACTTCCTTTTATCATCAGGAAAATTATAGAACTGTAGCTGAAAAACGGCTGCAGGCCGCGGCTGCAAAAGGCTATGACGCAGTCAAGAAGGAGCATATAATTGATTATCAGGCATTATATAAGAGGGTTTCATTAAAACTGGGAGATAATGAGGATAATGTAACGCCCTTGGCTGAAACGTTGATAAAGGCTGCTTCAGGGAGTGACAAAGAAGCAGTAAACGCCCAGTTAAAACTGGCAGAGATATACTTTCAGTTTGGAAGATACCTTCTAATATCCAGCAGCCGTCCCGGAAGCCTGCCGGCAAATCTGCAGGGAATCTGGAATAAAGACTTCCTTCCACCCTGGGACTCGAAGTATACAATTAATATTAACACACAGATGAACTATTGGCCCGCTGAAGTGTGCAACTTATCAGAGTGTCATGAACCGCTGTTCGACTTGTTAAATAGAATGCACCCGAACGGAAAAAGGGTGGCCAGGGAAATGTACGGTTATCGGGGGTTTGTGGCACATAACAACACCGATATCTGGGCGGACTGCGCTCCTCAGGGGACTTATATCCCCGCAAGTTATTGGGTGACAGGAGCAGCATGGCTTTGTACTCACATATGGACGCACTACCTGTATACAGGAGATCGCAAGTTTTTGGCGGAGATGTACCCGGTTCTGGAGGATTCGGTGCTGTTCTTCCATGATTATCTGCTGGAGGACCAGGGAGAGATGGTGGTTTGTCCAAACGTTTCGCCAGAAAATACATATTATGATGCAACCGGAGCAGGAAATCGTATCTGCAAGGGAGCCTCCATGGATGCCCAGATACTCCGGGATCTGTTTGGTGAGTATTTGAAAATTTCGAAAGAACTTGGACGGACAGGGGACATCCAGGAGGAGACCGCCAGGCTGATAGAAAAGCTTCCTCCTATCCGCATCGGCCGGTCGGGGCAGATTATGGAGTGGACGGAGGACTATGATGAGGCGGAACCGGGCCATCGGCATGTCGCTCATCTCTATGCACTCTATCCTTCCCACCAAATAACGCCGGACAAAACACCGGAACTTGCAAAAGCAGCGGAAAAGACACTGGAGAGAAGATTTCAGTATACCACAAGCTATATTGGATGGAACAGCGCCTGGTTTGCGTGTTTATATGCGAAGCTGAGGCAAGGCGATAAATCCTGGGAACATTTGAAACACTTATGGGAGTCGTGCACATTGCCTAACTTTATGGACAGTCTGCCGGTTGGAACGGAACAGATTCCCGCATTCCAGATTGATGGTAATTTCGGCGGCACCGTGGCCATTGCAGAGATGCTTTTACAGAGTGATGAGGAGAGAACCATACTGCTTCCGGCACTTCCGGAGTGTTGGAAGGAAGGATATGTATCAGGACTCAAAACCGTCGGAGGTGCTGAAATTTACATGGAGTGGAGGTCAGGGGAACTGACCCGTGTCATACTGACTGCAGATCATACGATGGAAATTCGGCTGATTTATAAGGGGATGGAGCAGAAAGTCCTGCTGCAGCCCGGTGTTCCTGTACCGTTGGGTACATGGAAGGAAAGGGAAGGGGATTAAATGAAGAGAGAAACACTGGCAGTACGGTGGAAAAAAGAGTGGGCAAGACACCGTATCCTTTATTTTATGGCAATCCCACTGATTTTGTATTACGCATTGTTCCATTATGGACCCATGTACGGAATTGTAATGGCGTTTCAGGATTATAAGATTGTGAAGGGGATCGGCGGAAGTGAGTTTATTGGTCTGGATAACTTTGTAAAATTTTTTAGCAGCTCCCAATGTTGGAGATTGATACGGAACACGCTGATAATCAGTATTCAGAGCATCGTCTTTGCATTTCCGGCCCCACTGATTCTGGCGCTGATGCTGAATGAGGTAAAGAGTAAACGATTTAAGCGGATTGCACAGACACTTACCTATCTTCCACATTTTATCTCATTGGTAGTCGTGTGTGGTATGCTGCGTCAGTTCCTTGCAAGAGATGGCTTTATCACCACACTTCTGTCTTCCATTGGACTGGTGGATAACGTGAACCTGCTGGGAATCAGGGAATATTTCCGGACAATTTTCATAACCAGCGGAATCTGGCAGGAGGTAGGCTGGGGAACTATTATTTACCTGGCGGCATTGTCTGGAATTGATGAGCAGCTTTATGAGGCAGCCATGATAGATGGTGCAAATCGGTGGAAACGGATATTACATATTACGATTCCAAGCATCACCCCGACTATTATCATGATGCTGATTTTAAGGCTGGGACAGGTTATGAGTGTAGGATTTGAGAAAATCATCCTGTTGTATAATCCGCAGACCTATGAAACGGCGGATGTGTTGTCATCTTACATTTACCGATACGGTCTGGGAGGCAGCTTTGAATATGGTTATACCACGGCTATCGGTTTGTTTGCTTCAGTTATCAATTTAGTTTTAGTAATCTCGGCGAACAAAATCAGCAAAAAAGTATCAGAAACCAGTTTATGGTAGAAGGGAGAGAAGAGGGCGTGAAAATTAAAGCATCCAAATCAAGTAAGGTTTTTGATATGATCAATATTTTTTTCCTTGTTTTCTTAATGGTTATTATGGTGTATCCTGTTTATTATGTAGTGATAGCCTCCATCAGTGATTCTAACCGGTTGCTGGCACATACCGGACTTTTACTGGAACCGTTGGGAATCAATTTTTCAGCTTACAAATCGGTATTTAAGAATCCCAATATTTTGACAGGATATGGTGTGACCCTGTTTGTGGTGATTGTAGGTACCTTTTTGGATTTAATGTTTACCAGTCTTTCCGCGTTTGTCTTGTCCAGAAAGGACTTTAGATTAAACCGGATATTGATGCCGTTAATCGTATTTACGATGTATTTTGGCGGTGGGATGATTCCAAGGTACTTATTTATTAGCGAGAACCTTCATCTGTCCGGTTCTCTCTGGGCACTGATTTTGCCAGGTGTGATTTCGACTTGGAACTTAATTATTATGAGAACGAATTTTGAAAGTATCCCAGTCAGTCTGGAAGAATCAATTAAAATTGACGGCGGCAATGATTTCGTCGTCTTCACTCAGATCATACTGCCTCTTTCCAAACCGATTCTGGCAGTTATGGTTCTGATGTACGCGGTAGGAAGATGGAATGCATGGTTTGACGCTATGCTGTTTATCAGAGACAGAGCATTGTATCCTCTGCAGATCATTTTAAGAGAAATCCTGATCAGCAACTCTACCAGCAATATGGCTGGAGCTGGAGCGGGCGCTGATGTGGAGGCCATCGGGGAAAGCATTAAATATGCGACAATTGTAGTTTCAACACTGCCAGTTATATGTATCTACCCATTCATCCAGAAGCATTTTACAAAGGGAATGATGATGGGGGCTGTAAAGGGTTAAGTGCGCCCAGAAAAAGGCGGATAGTTTAGCGGGTGGAACACCCGCGCAGCGAGCCGCCGTTAGCGAATCCCCAGTGTTGTCTGGTAACAGGCAGGGCTAAGCGTAGACAGCAAGGAAGCAGGGGGGCAATGCTATAGAGCCCCGAAATTTTACAAAATCTCAGAGGCCGACGCAGTTTAGCCATGCGGAAGGCAGCATCACGGCACGCGATAGCGCGAGTGTGTCGTGGCTCTGGCGGGGTCAGAGGGCCAATCATGTTTTACTATGACTATCCAGTCAACTGGGGAGAGTCTGTTGTCTCTTGTCACGATACAAGTATGACGTACAACGATAAAAAGAAGGAAATGAAATGGACGGCAGGCAGTCGGATATTACGCACGGTTCTGGAAAGGAGTTCACATTGTGAGGTGTGAATTTACTAAAAAATAGAGGAGAAGATAATATGAAATCAGTAAAAAAGGCATTAGTGAAAAAGTGGTTAGTATTAACAGCTGCAGCTGCAATGGCAATCGGAGGAATCAGCGGCTGTGGAAAGTCGGCAGAAAACGATTCTGCAGAAACAAAAGGAGACAGTGAAAAAACAACATTTACCTATTGGGCACCCTTGAATCCTTCTCTGGCTCAGGTGGCCAACTCTTATGATGATACACTCTACTACCAGGAGCTGGAGAAACGGCTGGATATTGATATCGAGTTTCTGCATCCCCCGGTAGCACAGGAGACAGAGCAGTTCCAGCTTTTGCTGGCGTCTGGAGATTTACCGGATATCATGGATTACAGCTGGTTGACAAACTATCCGGGCGGACCGGAAAAAGCTATCGAAGATGAGATTATCATCCCCCTGAATGACTATATGGATCAGGTGCCTCACTATAAAGAGGCATTTGAGAGCAATGAGATGAATGTGAAAGAAGGAACTACGGACAAGGGCAATATATTCGGTTTCCATATACTGCGAACAGAAGGCGCGGATTTAAAGGTCATGCAGGCTATGATGCTTCGGAAAGACTGGCTTGATGAGCTGGGGCTGGATTTTCCGGAAACCATTGAGGACTGGGAGAATGTCTTTACTGCGTTTCAGGAGAGTAAGGGAGTAGAGTTTCCGTTAGCTATGAAATTTGTGGATATGAAGGAGGGTGAAAATTTTAATACGGCTTATCGGGTAGGCAATTCATTCTATATAGATGATAATGGGTGTGTACAGTACGGACCGATTCAGCCGGCTTACAAAGAATATCTAACAACCTTAAATCGTTGGTTTAACAAGGGATTCTTAAATCCGGATTTTGCCTCAATTGATTCAGCCTATATAGATTCACAGGTATTAAATGGGAAGGCAGGTGTGGCATATGCATGGATTGGAGGAGGCTTGGGAAGCTGGCTGAATGCAGGCGGTGAAAACTTCTCTATGGAAGGTACTGTAAATCCTGTGGGAGAAAAAGGTGAAGATGTGTTTCTTGCGGCAAGTTTAAATACAAATATTGGCGCTACCACGGCCTGCGTTACAACAGCAGCTGCAAAGGATGAAAAAAAGATGGAAGCAATCATGAAGTTTTTTGACTATATTTACTCTGAGGAAGGGCTTATTCTCAAAACTTATGGTGTGGAGGGAACAACCTTTGAGATGGTAGATGGGGAAGAGATTTATACAGAGTTAATTACCGACAATCCGGATGGACTGTCCATAGCTCAGGCGCTTTCAAAATATACACAAGCTTCAATTGGCGGACCTGGCTACGGTGTTGTTCCAGGCTATGTTAAACAGTACTATCAGTATGACGAACAGAAAGCAACCATGGACCGCGTGAATGCGGTGGTGGACAGTGTGGAGAAGCATACCTATCCGGGAGCTACGGCTACATCAGAGGAGTCGGATGAATTGGCTACCATCATGGCGGAGGTGAACACTGTGAGGGATGAAGAGATGATTGCGTTTATCACAGGAGTTCGTCCACTGGACGAATACGATGCCTTTATTGCGGAGCTGAAGAAACTGGGCATAGACCGGGCAGTGGAGATTAAGCAGGCAGCGTTAGACAGATTTAACAGCAGATAATCGCGTTGTTTATAGAAGGAGAGTATATTATGGCACAAACTATGGATATATTGAAACAATATCCTCCCATAGAGGCGGGAATGGTGGATCAGGCGATTGACAATGCCATATCCATCATACGTAAAGACTTAGAGAGTTTTACAGATTGGTTTCACTCTGCAAACAGCTATCAGGGCTTCTACCAGCCAACAGGAAATATAGGATGGACCACCGGTTTCTGGACCGGTTCCATCTGGCTGGCTTACGAGCGCACTGGAGATTCTAAGTTTCGGAAGGCCGCAGAGACGCAGGTGGAGAGTTTTTTACAGAGAATCGAACAGAAAAATGATGTGAACCACCATGACATGGGATTTTTATACAGTTTATCCTGCGTTGCGGCTTACAAGCTGACTGGCAGTGTACAGGGAAAAAAAGCCGCGCTGATGGCGGCGGACTGGCTGGCCTGCCGGTACCGGGAGAGGGGAGGATTTCTTCAGGCCTGGGGAAATCCCGGAGAACCGAAGGAGTATCGGCTGATTATCGACTGCCTTTTAAATCTTCCCCTTCTATACTGGGCAACAGATGAGACCGGAAATCCGATCTACCGTGAAAAAGCAGAAAAGCATATTGAGACTGCAATGAAATGCATTGTGAGACCAGATTATTCCACCTATCACACCCATTTCTTTGATGTGGAGACGGGGAAACCGACTTATGGAGTAACCCACCAGGGAAACCGTAATGATTCTGCCTGGGCCAGAGGCCAGGCGTGGGGGATCTACGGAATTGCCCTGAGCTGCCGGTATTTAAAAAAGCCGGAATACTTAGATTTATTTTGCCATGTGACCGATTATTTTATAGAGCATCTTCCTGAAGATTTAATTCCCTACTGGGACTTTGATTTTGATACTGGAAGCCCGGAACCAAGAGATTCCTCTGCTGCCGCAATAGCTGTCTGCGGAATTCTGGAAATGATGCCTCACCTGGATGAAGAAAGGCGGGAGCGGTATTTTGTGGCAGCTGATCGTATGCTGAGAGCGCTGATTCAGCACTGTGCCAACACGAACCACGCAGCATCGGATGGCTTACTGCTTCATGGAACTTATGCCAGATCAACTGAAAACAATACCTGTGGGAACAGCGGGGTAGACGAAAGCAACACCTGGGGCGACTATTTCTATATGGAAGCGCTTACCAGATGGACAAAGAGGTGGGAGCCTTACTGGTAAGGACTCACTTAGATCAAAGCAGGAGGGAAACCAAATGGGATTTTACAGAATAGACAAAGATAACCAGGTGAAGACCCGCCAGGATGTCATGCGGATTTTCAGTCAGATGAGCGATCCGCTGATGCCTTATTACAGTGCTGGAAGAGCCAGGCTGAAGCTTGGCTTTACTGGTCAGTCATGCTGCAACGAGGCGGCGTGGCTGGAAGGCTTTTCCAGAGTGTTCTGGGGAGCCGGTCCCTTCGTGGCGGCTGGTGGAGAGCATCCGATCCTGGAATATCTTCTGGAAGGCTTAAAAAATGGAACAAACCCGGAACACAGGGAGTATTGGGGGAAGGCGGCCGACTGTGACCAGAGGCTGGTAGAGATGGCGGCAATTGCTTATGCCATTATGCTGAAACCTGAATTTTTCTGGGAACGGCTTACAAGCGAGGAACAAAAAAATCTCTATGAATGGCTAAACCAGATCAATCAGGTCCAGGTAGTGGACAATAACTGGAATTTTTTCCGAGTATTGGTGAACCTGGCCTTTGATAAGGTAGGGCTGGTCTATGACAGTGAGCTGATGGAAGAGACTCTGTCAAAAATCGACGGTATGTATCGAAGCGATGGCTGGTTCCAGGACGGAGAGTCCGGCATGTTCGACTACTATAACTCATTGGCTTTTCATTTTTATACCATGGTTTATTACAGGGAACGAAAGGATACAGATCCGGAACGATGTGAACGCTACCGGTCGTATGCAATAGACTTTGCTGCTCAGTTTAAAATGTGGTTTTCCGGTGAAGGATCTGCCATCCCTTTTGGGAGAAGTCAGGTATACCGTTTTGCCCAGGTCTCCAGCTTTGTAGGGGCAGCATTGGCCGGTGTGGAAGTCATCCCGTGGGGGGAATGCAAGTGGATTGTACTGAATCATCTGCGCCATTGGCTTAAAACCGACATGCTGGACCGGGATGGAGTGCTGAGTATCGGATATGAATACCCGAATCTGATTATGTCAGACATTTATAACTCTTCGGGTTCACCTTACTGGGCCTTTAAAATATTTGGAATTCTGGCACTTGATGAGAATCACCCATTCTGGCAGGCTGAAGAGACGAAGCCCTCCAGCGAAAACTGTGTAAGTGTCCAGAGGATGCCTGGATTTCTGGTGCAGAGGCTGGATGGCGGCAGCCATGTGGTGGCGTTGTCCGGGAAACAGGGCAGGGGAGGCACAAATGGTTACTGTCTGTCCTCTTATGACAGTAAATACGGAAAGTTTGCCTACTCCAGCCGATTTGGATTCAGTGTATCGAGAAACAGCTATGCTCTGGGCATGGGAGCATTTGATTCCATGTTAGCTTTGAGAAGGCCGGGAGAAGAATGCTTTCATGTAAAGACCAATCAGAAACTGATAAAAATCTGCGAGGACTATATTCACAGCCAGTGGAGCCCTATGGAAGGGGTTATGATAGATACCACGCTGGTTCCGGTGAGGGGCGGTCATCTTCGGTATCACCGCATTCAGTCAAATATAGCGTTGGAGACTGCGGAAGGAGGCTTTTGTGTGCGGCTGGACGAGAAAAACAATACGGTCCGTCAGGGTGATGACTGGATTGAGATAGAGGATGGTGTAAATATAAGCAGTATTCGCGACCTGTCCAATATCCACCGGATCAGCCGCAGCATATACCCGGAGCCGAACACAAACCTGATGGTTCCAAGGACACTGCTTCCAATGCTGTGTGGTGAGATACCAGCGGGAGAGACCTGGCTGATTTGTGCGGTACACGGCGGTGATAAATCTTATTACAGAACATGGAATATGGAACAAGATTGGATAAATGAGGTTAAAAATGAAAAAAGGAGTTATATTTGACATACAGAAATTTTCAATTCATGACGGACCCGGTATAGCAGTTGCGAGAAAAGTCTGTACCACTGCTGCAGGCCGATTTTTTAGGAGATGTGCTCAGGGAATGTCGATATCACAAGCAAAATATAAATAATTCCCAGGGATTTAAAATGTCGGAAGAAGAAAGCTATATCCGGGTGAACCTTCCCCACACCAACAATAGGAGCAAAGATTGAGATTGGGGAAGCCGGGGGAACCAACAAAGTATTACCATAAACTTAGTGTGAAAGGAGTATTGTTCTATGAAAAACGTGGAGGATGTAAAGCGGTTGACAGAAGTAGTGCCGCATAGGCGGCAGATCGCGCTGCAGCAGACAGAATTTTATGCGTTTTTCCATTTTGGCATAAGTACATATACAGATAGGGAGTGGGGGACAGGAAAAGAGCCCCCCGCCTTGTTTTACCCGGAAAAAATGGATGCCCTTTCGTGGGTAAAAGCAATTAAAAAAGCGGGGATGAAAGGTGCACTTCTGACCTGTAAACACCATGATGGTTTTTGTTTGTGGCCAAGCAAGTATACCAGCCATACTGTAGCCTTTAGCCCGTATAAAAACGGGAAGGGTGACATAGTAAAAGAGGTTTCCGATGCCTGCAAGGCAGAGGGGATTAAATTCGGAGTCTATTTATCTCCTTGGGATTTAAACAATCCGGCTTATGGAAAGGGCGAGGAGTACAATGAATATTTTGTAAACCAGCTGACGGAGCTTTTGACGGGGTATGGCGAGATTTTTGAAGTGTGGTTTGACGGAGCATGCGGCGAGGGTGCAAATGGCAAAGTGCAGACATATGATTGGGAGCGTTATTATGAAGTGATTCGCCGGCTACAGCCGGAAGCCTGTATCAGTGTGTGCGGGCCGGATGTGCGTTGGTGCGGAAATGAAGGCGGGCATACCAGAAAAGCGGAGTGGAGCGTTGTGCCGGAACGGCTATCCCGGGCAGAGATAGTGAAGGCCCTGAGTCAGCAAGAGGACAGTGAAGAATTCAGAACCAGAAAAATCAACAGTAAGGATGAGGATTTAGGCAGCCGCCAGGCTCTTTCTGGGGAGGAGGCTTTGATTTGGTATCCGTCTGAGGTGGATGTTTCCATTCGCCCCGGCTGGTTCTATCATTCGGCAGAAGATGATAAGCTGAGGTCTTTGGAAGAGCTTTTGCATATTTACTATAGCTCGGTGGGCGGCAATTCTACACTGCTTCTCAACATTCCACCTACACCGGAGGGACTATTGGCAGAGCCGGATGTAAAACTTCTCCAGGAGATTGGAAACTATCTTGAGAATACGTTTGCAGACAATCTGGCAGAGAATGCCGCCTTCTATTGGGATTTGGGACAGGGAGAATATCAGATAAACTATGAAGATGCGAAGGGGGAAGGCAGATTTTTTGCCACACAGGAAGGAACCAGTCAGGGAACGCTGCTTCTTCGGTGGGAGAAGCCGGTGACTTTCAGCCATGTGGTGTTAAAGGAATATATCCCCATGAGCCAGAGAGTGGAAAGTTATGAGATCCTGGCGGAGACTGATACTGGCCTTCGGACTGTGGCATCAGGGGAAACCATAGGCTATAAAAAAATCCTAAGATTTGAACCGGTAACTGCGGAGGCTGTAAGAATCTGCATTAAGGAGTCAAGAGTCAGCATTGCCCTGGAGTTTGTGGGGGTTTACGGATAAAAGGGGGTGCCGCCATAAAGAACTATGTATTTTATGTAGACTTGCAGTCTATGGGGCCATGGACAGAGCCTGCGAGTTGGCAAAGCAGTGCGGCATCTGCTGGTCCAACACTATGCCCAACATGCATGCCTGGGGAGAAATGGACAGAAAGATTGGAAAAAATCTGATAATTATGGCGATTCCACGCAACAACGGCAACCATGCGGTTATCGACTGCGACGTATCTTCGTTTTCCTATGGAAAGAATGAGGAAGCAGGACTGAAGGGAATCAGCTTAATGCCGGACGGGCTGTAATGAAGACACTTCTAGAGATTAGTATGGATTTGCAACGATTAACATACGATATTCATCTGGAAATTGTACCGCAAATAAATGCAAAGGGGACATATATGTCGGTACTTGTCTATAAAATAACAAATTATCAAAATGCAGATGTAAATGAGAACATAGTCACGTATATTCTGAATTCTCCGTATCTGGAATGGTTTGGAAGCAGTGGCTGCTTTTTCTATCAACGATAGGATATAGTGGGGAAGGCAGAGAAAGCATCCTAGATCTTGTGAAAACAATTGCTATATGAGTGGTCATTGCATCGTAAGAAAGGGATCTGCATTCTTCGCTAAGATTAAGATAAGTTTTGCGGACTTTGAAAAATACCTCTATATCCCATATGCTGATATTTTATAAGTGCCAATAAATATTCTTAATGAGCTGTGCATCTGATGGAACTTCAGATGCACAGAAATCAATATCGGTATTTATTATAAACCGCATAAACGTTTAATCATCTCTTCGTTTAAGTTGTGATCTGAGTATAAAACCGGGTGGTTTCTATATTAGAGTGGCCGAGCCATTCAGATATTGTTGGCAGCGATTTTTTATCCTTTTGTTAGATGTATGTTATTCTGACAGTTTATGATTATCACCCTCCATTTTTAGATAGATGAAATGCTGGATGGCTTACGCAGGATGTATATGGCTGTGCTCCCATCTGGCATATTTTTTGACATGAATCAGGATACGGCTGATGATACAAGCGGTCGAATAAAACTGGGGGCGAAAACGAAAGAGAAAAGAGACTGTTCATGAAAAGGCATATATTGATAATTAGTAAAGATGACAGCATTGGCCGTACAGTGAAAGCAAACACCATGAATGACTTTACTGAGGTATCATATGGCAGGACATCAATACAGGCGCTGGAAATGATTGTGCAGGAGACATATAGTCTTTTGATTTTTGATACCTTGATACACGATATGGATGGAAGAAGTTTTTTGCAGATTATCCGCAAGTTAAGCTACGCGCCTATTTTAGTTTTGACAAAAAAGCTTAAAATTCAAGACAGAATTAAGCTGCTAAATATGGGAGCAGATGACTGCCTGGTGTGGCCTGCGGCTGCAGATGAGTTAATTGTAAGAGTGGAAGCATGCATGAAAAAGAGTATAGAACGGTTAGATATAAAACCTGTGCGTCACAAAAAACTTGAATTATTCATTGACCCTGGCAGACGAACGGTAGAGATAAAATGCAGGAAAATTGTTCTCACAAAACGTGAATTTGACATTCTGTACCTTTTGGCAAGTAATCCCGGTGTTGTTTTTTCTAAAGAGCAGATATATGCAGCAATCTGGGACGGTAAATTTGTAAAAGATGATAGTAACATCATGAGCCATATCGGACGGCTGCGCAAGAAAATAGGGCCGGAGGCAGGTAAGTACATTCAAACGGTATGGGGAATTGGGTATCGGTTTGCTGAAGAGGACGGAGAAGATGATTTGAACGTTTAGAAAATACTATATGTGGTACAAAAACGATTGACTTACACTGCATAATGTTATAGACTTATGATGTGATTGATTTTGTGTGATAAAGAACACGTTAAGTTTTGTTTCGGAAGATAGCCGGAAGTCAACTTTTATACCAGGAATAATTGGGTACAGGAATAATAAGAATTTCTGTGCCTTTTTATTATAAAAATTCAGAGAGGGGGATTTGATTTCATTTAATGGAAATATGTTAAAAGGCAGGGGAAATAAGAAGCGGCATGAGACCGCACAAGAATGACACTGGATTATATAAATCTGAGTGTCTTTTTTATTTACAAAAACGGAAAGGAGGGGGATGAATGGATGAAAGTGTTCAGGTAAAAGCGATATTCAATGATTTCTATGTGCTTTTCAACGCGAATAAGGGAGTGCTGGCGCTGTATGATAAATATAAGGACAATGATCTTTTTAAAGCGCTGATTAGAAATATGGAACTGGCAGTGGAATCGGATGCCAATGCGATTATGAAAGAGACATATGCTTTTTATAAACGCTATGCGGACCGGGAATTAAGTGAGATGGATTGGGACGCAGTAGTGGAAGATTTCAAGTTTATAAACAATGCATGGGATAACCAGTGGTGCAAGGAGCAAATGCTGGAACTGTTAGGGGTATTGGAAATGCAGGAAAAAGAGCGGAAAAGAAAGCAGGTTGCCTGAAAGGTTAATGGAGGGATAGGATGGATTATCAGATTCTCGTAAAAAATTTATTCAATGACATGTTCGCATTTTTTAATGGCAGGCAGACAATGGATCTCAAAACACTGGCAGAGGCTTATCCGGATGAACCGTTGCTGCTGGCATTTATAAGCGGCCTCGATCAGGCGTTAAGCGTGCCGTACAATGATGTCATGAAGCAGTGCTATGCGTTTTACAAAAAGTATTGCGGAAGAGAACTGTCCGAAGAGGAATGGAGGGACATCGTTGATGGCGTTCAGATTTATAATCAAAAATGGCAGAATACATGGTGCAGGGGACTAATCCTGGCGCTCCTGTCAATTTTGGAAAAAGATAGTAAAGACAGGACGGGAGAGATGCCAACCGAAAAACAGCCAGAGCAAGGAGAAACAGAAGAAGGTGGAGACAGAGAAAGAGAAACAGAAGAAGGACAGCAGGAAATGGATACAGCTGCTTAATCTAATTATGGCCGGGGGTGCAGAATGCTCCGGCTGTTTTTATGCCAGGAGGACAGGAAATGGTAGAAAAAATTTATGACAAAGTAGGAAGCGTTCAGGAAATAAATGGGATAGCTGCGGATTTAAGGCGAATTGGCCTTCGGGAAGAAATCAAGATTCTGGCAGAGAAAAATAAAGTCCCCGCAGTCGATGTAGAGGACTATCTGAAAGGAAAACGATATTTTCTGGTGGACGGAGGAAATGCAAAGACCTATGAAACCGTCAGGAGCAAGCTGCTGGATGAGATGGGATTTTTAAATGATTCTCAATTTGGCGATGTGATAGGGCAGTATCTTCTGGAAAACTGTATGGATTCTGAATTTTCAAGGCGAGTCCTTCAACCCCATAAGACATTGCAGCGTTGTATCGAGTACCTGATGAAAAAAGCGCAGGAAATGGTGACCGATGAGGAAGGCAAGAGACCGCAAAAGACCTGTGTTGCAGTCGGAGAGGATATGGTATACCAGTGGGCGAGTGAATACTACGAACTGGATGACGCAGAGGAGACTGCCAAAGCAGTACAGGAAGCAGAGAAGAAGTTCCTTGAACGCAATACGCCAAAGCCACCGGTTAGTAAAATGGGAAAGAAAAGTTCACCGGCGAAACGGAACGGTAAGAAAAAGACAGCTTCATCTGAACCGGTATCCCAGCAGGAAGGTTCTCTCAAAGCTGTGGCTGAAAATAGAGTATTAAAAGAGGATAAAGACCAAATCGAAGGTCAGGTTTCTTTATTTTAAATACTAAAATCGCAGGAGGAGTTCACAAGTGATAATTGCATATAAAGCATTTAACAAAGACCTGTCATGTACTTCTGGAGGGAACCGGTTTCAGTACAGATTAGGTACATGGAATGAGGAAGATGTGGCAAATTGCTCCCACAATGGCTTTCACTGTGCTGAAAACCCGTTGGATTGCCTGACATATTATTCAGATTGGAACAATGCGGTCTATTATATGGTTTTGGCAGATGGAGACATTGATGAGGACGCCTGTGACAGTAGAATTTCTGCAACCAGGTTAAAGCTGGTAAAGCAGTTGAATCTTGCTGAATTTATTGCACACAGTCTCAGGTATATATGCGAACATCCCATGAGAAGCAATCATGCAAGGGTAGTTGACAATGAGGGAGAAGCATGGAATGGTTTTGTTGTAGTCAGGGGCAAGAATCCGGCTGCAAAAGGAAAAACAGGAGATGTCCTGGGATTTGTGAAAGAAGACGCAGGCAGCAGAGACGTTTCAGAAATCGGGCTTTTTGTTGTGGACGGAAAAGAAATCCTGCCGGATACCTGGTATCTGACGGACGGATCTATCACAGAAAGGAAAGCAGCATAAACTATGGAAAGAAAAAAATTGATGGCGCTTGGCGGGCTGGCTCCTACCAGTGAGATGTTTCGGCTCGCTGGACAGGATATTCTGAAAAAAAAGGCAGAGTTTGGCCCGAATACATACCGGTATGAGATTTATATAAGATGCCAGGTTATGAATGGGATTTTGAAAACTGCATTTTATCTTACAAGGGATTTGAAAATCGGGGCTGTCAAGCCGGTATATGAGGTATTTATAGATGGGGTAGCCAGAACATTTCTTACCTGGGATGTGATTCATGCAAAATGGAGAAGTTCCATGTTGATAAACCTCGAATGGCCCAGATATATTGAAAGCTCCAATTTCTATATTACTGCCGAAGAAAACGAGGAAATGAAAAAGTATCTTGAGGTAGCTGCAGATGGATATAGCGGTATACTGCATTATCAGGAGCAATTACGCGAAGAAGCGTTAGCAAGAAAACACAGGAAGAAAACGGAGTCATGGGATAAAGTGATGGCGCAGGTTCCGGCGGAACCGAAAGACTGGAACCACTGGGTTAATAAGCATGGGATACATCAAAATTATATTTTCTATGATTATGTGAGGAATGGCGCCAAAACAGGTTACTGCACCTATTGTGAGAAGGAGGTGCCGATTATCAAACCAAAGCATAATGCACTTGGTAAATGTAAATGCTGTGGAAACAGAATTCAGTTTAAATCAAGAGGACGCGCAGGCCGTTTTTTCACAAAAGAGGAAATGATATACCTGGTGCAAAAATGTGGAGAGGGGACTGTCGTCCGGCAATATTGTGCAACGCGGGCTTATTTAGCAGGGAATTATGAAACCCCGGATATATCCTGCAGGGAGGAACGCAGATTTGTTTATAATGCAGATTTGGAAGAAACCTCTTACTATTATGGCAGATACCGATTCAACGAATATAGATGGATAAAAGGGGAAAAACCAGATGCCGGTTTTGGATATTATCAATATTATAGAACTAGAGAGGAAAAGCTTGGTTCTGTTTATAAGCGGACGCTGCCGGCTTTGTCTGCAGGAGCATTAAGAAAAACCGGATTGCCGCAGTTAGCCAGGAAAGTAGACAGGATAAACCCAAGGGAATATCTTAAGATATTAAGCAGAAAACCGTATCTGGAGCAAATTGTAAAATCAGATCTCAATCAGCTTGCCTGGAGCGTTATCAATGACCGCTGTGAGCTTGAATTAAGCGATAGTAATGATTTTTCAAAATCCCTGGGGATTGATAAGAACCGTATGAAACGGCTTAGAGAGCATAACGGAGGTTTTGTGTATTTAGAATGGCTGAGGTTTGAGAAGCTGCGGGAAAGCAACATCCGTGATTCAATCATTGAGTATTTTGAGCGGAATAATTTAAGCCCCGGTAACTTGGAATTTATCATTGAAAAAATGACTCCGGCCAGGATCTGCAATTACTTAAAACGGCAGTACCGTGAAACCGGACGGCATCCAAAGGAACTGGTTTCAACATGGCAGGATTATACCGATATGGCAAGCCGGCTGAAAATGGATTTAGAACAGGAACAGATATTTAAGCCAAAGGAATTAATCAAAGCCCATGATGATTTACTTGCACTGTTAGGAAGCAAGGAGATTGCCCTGCAGGCGGCTGAAATATTGGAAAAGTATCCTGACGTTGATGAAATCTGTCAGCAAATCAAAGAGAAGTACGAATATGGAGATAAAGATTACATGATCGTTGCTCCGGACCGAATTGAGGACATCATAAATGAAGGACACATACTTGGGCATTGCCTGCATCGGAGCGACACCTATTTTGACCGGATTCAAACGAGGGAGAGCTATATTCTCTTTTTGCGTAAAGCCAGCGAACCGAATCAGCCATATTATACGTTAGAAGTGGAACCGGGAGGGACTGCGCGTCAGAAGCGGACGGTTGGAGACAAACAGAACGCTGATTATGAAGAAGCGAAAAATTTTATAAGGAAGTGGCAGAAGGCAATCAGCCGGCGTCTGACAAAGGATGATTGGGAATTGGCGGAGAGAAGTGCGCTGCTGCGTGTGAAGGAACTTGCCGAGATGAGGGAAAAGAATGTGAAAATCAGACACGGACATCTGGCCGGGAAACCTCTGGCGGATGTTTTAGAAGCGGATTTGATGGAGGCCGTGCGCTGCGCTAAGACGGACAGCCTGATTATGGAACCTGTACAGGAAGGAGAAGAGAAACTTTGTGCAGCGGCTTAAAGAGAAAGGAGACATACTGATCCGGTGAACCGGTTATTGTGAGACTGTTAAACACAATGTAAAAGCAATAGTAGTTGCGTGAGCAGATGCCGTGATTAGGGAAAAGCGAAGAATGATACGGCTGAGAAACCGGCTTCCCTGAAACCGGCTGTCAGACTGCGAGCTTGGGAAGGTATATTGCTTGCCACGAACTGATCGTGAGTGGCTGAGTATGAAACATGTGGTGTTATATTCCGGAGGCGCCAGCAGTGCATATATGGCGTATCTGGTGCTCCAGGAGCAAAAGAAAGAGGAGGTCGTCCTTCTGCATACGCCAACCTTTACGGAGAACCACGACGCAGATACATTTCGCTGCCGTGTGGCAAGACGTCTTGGCGTGCCGATTACAGAATGGGGAGACGGACGGGATTTAGACGAGCTTTTAGAAGACCAGAAAGCGATACCGGGGCAGTTTCTCCCGTTTTGTACAGTAGAATTAAAACAGAAAATGAAGGAGGAATATTTCAAATACTTAAAAAGCCAGAACCATGATTTTATTGAGTATGTTGGGTTTGGCATGGAGGAGGGAAGGAGGGTTCACAATGCGCTTAACAGAGCCAGGCGGACTGGGAGGACCATCCGGTTCCCCATATACGAAAAGAAGATACCGGGCTGTGAGATAAAACGGATAATTGAGCAGGAATGGAAGATACCGCTCCCTCAAACCTATAAAAATGGCTTAAACCACAATAACTGTATTCCCTGCTACAAAGCAGGAAAGACGAGCTGGAGGGTTTATTGGGAGCAGTACCCGGAGCGATACTGGAAAGCGGCAGAGTACGAAGAACGGTACGGCTATACAGTCTTTAAGGACTGCAGCCTTATCGAACTTGCAGTGCGGTTTGAAAAGGATAAGGAGTGGGAAGACATGCAGTACCATTTAAAGGATTACTTCCCCTGCGAGCACTGGGCATAAGAAAGGAATAACGGCAGGAGACTGCCAAAATACAAGGCGTCGGAAAATTTCCGGTGCTTTATTTTATTTAAGAAGGGAAGAAAAAGAATGAAGCAGGAGACATTTGCGGAGATAAAAGACAGAATTATTTATGTATTGGAGAACGCTGAGGCAGCAGAGGTAAAAGTCAGACCCCACGAAGCCTATCTGGATATGGTGAAAACATTCCGGGTATACCAGTACGATGGAGAGAATGATTTTAATATCACCTGGGATGATTTGGAAAAATGGGGTGTAAAGCTGGAAGCAGTCAGGGAAGCGGCAGAACGGAACACTCCGGTATTGATCCCGCCCATGGTCTATCAGGTTGTCCAGATTCCGTCAGGAATCCGGCAGATAGAGTTAGGGGATAACATGGAGGCTATTTTGGAGCATATGGCCGATATTGATAATGTGAAAGATCCAATGTACATGCTGACGAATGCCACGGGCCAATACGGGGCCGGCAGTATTTTAAATGAATTGCTGTTGGAGCGGATTGCGGAGTTGTGGAAAGAGGATATTATTTTATTACCCTCCAGTGTGCATGAGTTTTTATTGATACCCTTCAGTAAAAAAAAATGGAATTGAAGGAGTGGCAGGAAACGGTATCATTCATGAACAGCACGATGCTTCTGGAAGGTTGTGTCCTGTCGAACAGCGTATATCAGTATGATTGGATTAAAAAGAAGCTTGTGATTGGGTGCAGCCCAGAGCTCGTTGATTAAAATTCAGAGATCTGATAGGAGTAGCAGCGATATAGGCTGTTCGCAAGTAACCATGTAAGATCATGATATTAATATTTCCAGCGCTGCTGGAGGAAAAGGAAGGAAAAATCAATGAATAAAAACAGAGATTATTGTAAGTTTGTAGAAGATATTAAAAAGGAAGTACAGGATATAATCAAAGATTGGGGAGCAGAGGCTGTGTTCGTGCCAGCCGACAGCCCGGAGACAGAGGATTGCCTGTTTGTAAAAATACCAACGGATGAAGGAATGGGAATGCAGCGTTTTCTTATGGAGGAGATTTATCAGGATTTAAGAGATAAAAAGGGGACGATGGAAGAGATTGTGGAAGAAGTCAGAGATGCGCTGAAGATGGCGCGCCAAGTGTCAGAAATGGGTGTGCTTGATAAGGTGGACCGTTACGATGAAATCAAAGATTCTTTAATTTTACGTCCACTCAATTATAATGCCAATGCGGAAAAACTGGATAAAGGAATATTTTATCAAATTGGTGATGTGGCGCTGGTATTATACATAAACATAGGAAGTATGAAAGATAAGTATGTCAGTAGTATGGTCAGCTCTAACGTGCTTTCTATCTGGGAAAAGACAAAGAAAGAGGTGATTGAAACTGCAATAAGAAATACATACCGTTTATTTCCTCCCAGGACAGTTGATGTATATTCATTGTGCTTTGGGCTGCCAGAAGAACAGGAATTTATGCATACAATTCCGGAAACAGTAAAAAATAACCGGGGAGACGGGATATTCGTAACCACGGTGAATTATGTGAATGGAGCTATTGCTGTTTTTATGCCTGGTGTAATGGAGCGGCTGAGTGAACTGCTTGAAAGTGACCTTTATTTTGGTTTCCTTAATACAGAAGCTGCGGTGATCCACAAGAGTAACCTGGTATCTCCGGAGGTAATCCAAGACGCTTTAAGGTTCCAGAACCATAATTGTGGCAGTGAGGAATTCCTTTCGGAAAAAGTGTATTTTTATAGCAGGGAGCGTGACCGGATTGAAGTGGTCGGATAAAAAACGAAAGAATAAAGTGAGTTTATCATAACATGTTAGCGGCAAGGGACTATTGGTGGAATCCAGTAGTTCCCCTGCCGTTTTTTTTGCTGTTTACAATTTACCGCCGAATGGGGATTTGTTTTAGACGTATTGAAAATCAGAGAAAGCAAGACTGTCAAGAATCCTCTATGTGGAGCAATACAGCAATTTGCCATGACCTTGTGAAAGCGAGCGAAAATACTGGAAATTGATTTAGCCAATCATCTGCGATGATATGTAGAGAAAACGATAATGATACTTCCCTCTAAGATGTGAAACCCATCGGGTGGGCCTGGACGGTAAAGTGCGGGATATGCGGTGACGTATATATGTGGCTGTTGGCATCAGCTGATTGGCAGGCTTGTAATCTTGCGCTCATTATGTGTGAAGGCAGGTGAAAAAATGGAGAAAGACTTGACTGTCCCGCTTTGGGAGAAGTATCTGCTGACGATAGAAGAGGCAGCCGTCTATTTCGGGATAGGAGAGAACCGGCTGCGGGAACTGGCAGCACTGGATATGAAGCGGGAGTTTACGATAGACAATGGAAACCGGACCTTGATTAAGCGGAAAAAGTTTGAGGGGTGGCTTGATGAGAAAAAGAAAATTTCTTTATAAATACGGTTCAAACAGGAATAGTCAATTTGATAGCATTTAATTATGGAGGCGTTTCCTGTAATCAGAAAGGTGGATTACATGGGAAAAGATTTAAAGGGTAAAGAATTGGGTGTCGGCTTATTTCAGCGTCAAGATAAGCGATATTCCGCCAGATTCACCAATCGTTACGGAAGACGTATGCAATTTTATGATGAAAAGCTGTCTGTTGTAAGGAAATGGTTAAATGATGCTAAGTATGAGGATGAACATGGGCTTGCAGGCACTGGAGAGAAGGTGTGTGTATCTGAATGGTTTTGGCAGTGGATTAAGATTTATAAGGAAGGAATCGTAAAGGATAATACCGTAAAGAACTATAAAAGCCGTTTTAAGTATAATATTGAACCGGCTATTGGTACGATGCAGATAACAAAGGTCAAGAAAATTCATCTTCAGACTATTTTGAATGATATGTATGAGGACGAATACGCTTATGGTACCATGGTATTAGCTCAAATTACCATGCACGCGTTGTTTGATGGAGCAATACAGAGTGAGATAATAACTAAAAATCCGGCTGATGGACTAAAATGCAAGCAACGTGATGTTAAGGAGGCCAGGGTCCTTACTAAGCAGGAACAGGATGTTTTTCTTGAATATAGCAAAGGTACGATGTATTATAATGCATATGCTCTTCTATTACAGACTGGTTTGAGGCCGGGAGAGCTAGGTGGATTGAAGTGGGAAGATATTGATTTTGAAAACAGAGAATTACGTGTAAGAAGAACATTACTACAGGATAAGTCTAAAGGTGGTTTTTACTTCGGTTCACCCAAAAATAAAATGAGCAATAGGGAGATTCCTTTAACGGATAAAGCAATAAAAGCTTTGAAAGATCAGCGGATCTATCAATTTAAACTGCGCCAGCGAAGTAATAATTGGCAGAAGAAAAAGGAATTTGACAATCTGGTATTCTGTACTATTAATGGAAATCCAGTTGGTGATTCGACATTCCGTAGAATGATGATGCGGGTGATAACGAATATCAATATAGACAGAAGGGCCGAAGCTCAGATTAATAATACTGCTTATGTAGAGTTTGAGCCGGCGCATCCCCACACACTCCGACATACATTCGCAACAAGATGTATTGAAGATGGCGTTAAACCTAACGTATTACAGAAAATATTGGGACATGCTTCTATCACAATTACAATGGGACTTTATGTACACGAAACACAGGAAGAGAAACACTGTGAAATAAGAAAATTAGGCGGTATTAAGGAAGATGGTGTAAAAGTGGTGTAAAATTTTTTTAGAGGCTGGAAAAGGGCATAAAATAAAGGGATTTGGGGCAAGTTACAGATTACGCCAAGTAATTGTTCGGAGTGAAAGATAAATGCCCTAAATACCGTAAGAATGTAGTGTTCATGCGGGTTTGGGGCATTTTTTTATTTCTTATAACTTCTTATAAGTTCTTGTATTTTTCGCCTTAATTGGCGTAAAATTGGCGTAAAACGAGAAATGCAATTGGCGTAAAAAATTTGATGAAAGATTACACTAAAAACCTCTTAAAATAAAGGATTGGACAGTATTTGAATAGAAAAGCTTCAAATACGTATCCAGTCCTTTTTTTGTCTTCAATTTTGCCCCCTAAATTTGATTTTGTGCAGCGGCCATCAGTGCGGGAGGGAGTGAGGTGCGAATAAACATCGATACATATTCGGGCGTGATATAGCTGACTTCACTCCTGTTTTTTGCTTTGATCCATTCAACCAGTATTCCGGCAATGGCCTGGGTATATACGAAGGTTAAAAACCGCTCATATTCCTCCGGAATTGCAACGCCGAGATTTTTTGCACCCAACTTTAGGTGTGTGTTTACTAACTTATGAAAATCGGAAACAAAAAACCGCTGTAAGCCTTCTATGCCCATACTGTCTAGCGCACAGTTTAAAATATGCTTGTTCTCCGATACATAGTTCATTACAAACTCAATCGCGTCCTCTAAATTCAGCAGCATATCAAAGTTTTGAACGACCTCAATGGCTTCCTGCTCCAGCATCCATTGCAGCAGTGCATAAATATCCTCAAAATGATAGTAAAAGGTCTTCCTGTTCAAATTGCATTCTTCAATCAACTCGCGAACCGTTATTTTGGAAAGAGATTTTTTGGTCATCTTTTTTTTGAGAACATTGGCAAGGGCAAGTTTTGTCTGAAGGGTTTTCTCTTCTTGTTTCATCTGTTTACCTCTTAATCGCAGCGATGATACCATGGTCAAGAAACGGGGGGAAGACCTCGTTAAGTGCCCAGGTATTCATAGGATATCACATCTGTCCGGTATTTGCAATCGACCATCAATTCGGTACCTTTTGTCCGGTTTTACTCATTTGCACTGCAGATGACCGTTTTTTTACTCTCCGGTTTCCTGTATGATTTCTATCAAAGAGGTGGCATTCATGAAAAATGGCATATATTACTGCCAAGTCAACGCGCCCGTGTGTCCGTTTGGCTCGTTGCCGGATCATCTGTAACATAAGTCAGCATTTTATGAGAAAGCAGGTAAAAGCAATGATGAAATTTACAAGAAAGATTGATTTTCAGTCCCATTTTCTCTCACCGGCGTATTACGAATTCCTTGACAGCGAAGGCATGGAGAAACCAGACGGTTTCCCGACACCGGATTGGGACTTGGAGACACAGCTGGAGTTTATGGACACCCTTGGAATTGGTTTTGCGTTTCTGGAGCTCTCTTCACCGGGGCTCTATACGGCACAGAAGGAAAAAACGCTGGGGTATGTGCGCCGTATCAATGAAGAGGCGGCAGAATATGTTTCGAGGCACCCCGAGCGTCTCGGTTTCCTGGGGGTGCTGCCGCTTCCTCACGTGGAAGACAGTATTCGGGAGGCCGTCTATGCGCTGGACACCTTACACGCGGATGGAATCGGCGTTCTGACCAACAGCGGCGGCGTTTACCTGGGAGACCGGCGGTATGACGATTTGATGAAGGAGCTGGACGGCCGGGGCGCGCTGGTCGTCATTCACCCGGCTGCACCGGCGGTGAGCATTCCCAATGTCTGCGAGGACATAAGTATTCCCGCCATGGAGTTCTTTTTCGAGACCACCAGGACCTTTACCAACATGGTGCTGATGGACACCTTTGCACGCTTTCCAGGCATCAAATGGGTTGTCCCCCACGCGGGAGCATTCCTCAGTGTTCTGGCAGACCGCTTTGAATCGTTTTCGGTTATGCTGCGCTTTGACAACCCGGACCGCCACGCAGATTTTATGGCGGATATGCGCCATGTTTACTTCGATGTGGCGGGCTTTTCCGAGCAGAAGCAGGTGGAGCTGCTCCTCAAAAATGTGGACTCCAGCCATCTGCTCTACGGCTCCGACACGCCCTACACCGACATTTTTGCCTGCATCGGACAGACGGAGGCACTGGAACAGACAAAAAAACTGACTTACGAGCAAAAGCAGATGATATTTACAGAAAACGCACTGGAACTGGTTCCCCGCCTTAAAAAAATTACAAGTTTGGGAGGTCATAATTATGCAGCCGGTAAATAAAACAAAAAAATTTGAAGTTAAAATTAAAAGTCCTATGGGGCCTATTAAGGTCTATGTGGAGCTTACCATGTACACCGAAACAGAATTTGGTGGTACGGCAAAGCTGATGGGCTTAACCATTCCCTACGAAAACGGTAGAGTGAATGGGAGCAGCTATCAATTTGGAATTCAGGTGAAGCTGCCGTTTGGAGTGCTGCCGGTGGAGGTGGACGCCAATTTAGCTGCCGATGGAACCGTAACGGGTTTGGCCCATGCCCCCAATCATAAACCCATGAAAATAGAAGGAGCGCAAGTGCAATGAGTGAGAACAATCAGAAAAAGCAAGATGGTGGTGCCGTGATCAAAGCTGCGACCTTTATCGTGGATAAACGCAACTTGTTTTTTCTGCTGCTCATCATCGCCATCATCTTTTCCGCATTTTCAAAGGGCTGGGTTCATGTGGAGAACTCCCTGTCGGCTTATCTGCCTGACAATACCGAGACCAGAGTGGGGCTCGACATCATGGAGAAGGAATTTGTGACCTTTGGCATGGCAGACGTCATGGTGGCTAATATCTCCTATCCACAGGCGGAGGAAATCCTGCAAAAGCTGGAGGCGGTGCCCGGAGTGTCCGGCGTCACCTTTGACGATACCGCCGACCACTATGCAAACGCCAGCGCCCTCTACCATATTACCTTCGCCTATGATGAAAAGGAGGACGCCTGTCTCACGTCGCTGGACACTGTGAAGGAGACCCTCGCCGGGCACGACTTCTATGTATCCACCACCCTGGGAGACACTCTCTCGGAGACGATTGCCAGCGAGATGCAGGCGATCATCGTCATTGTGGCCATCCTGGTGGTAGGCATTCTTTTGCTGACCTCGGAGACTTACGCCGAGGTGATTGTGCTGCTGGCAACCTTTCTCTCCGCCGCAATTATCAACATGGGAACCAATTTCCTCTTCGGAACCATCTCCTTTGTCTCAAACTCCGTCACCATTGTGCTCCAGCTGGCCCTGTCTATTGACTATGCGGTCATCCTGTGCAACCGCTTTAAGGAGGAACAGGAGACGCTGCCCACCCGTGAGGCGGTCATTGTGGCGCTGAGCAAGGCCATCCCCGAAATATCGGCCAGCTCCCTTACCACCGTGGGGGGACTCATGGCTATGACTTTTATGCAGTTTGAAATTGGCGTCGATATGGGCATCGTACTCATCAAGGCGATTATTTTAAGCCTGCTGTCGGTCTTTATTATCATGCCTGGGCTGCTGATTCTCTTCAGCAACTGGATGGAAAAGACCAGGCACAAAAAGCTGATTCCACCAATTCCCCTTGTAGGCAAGATTGCGTACCGGACACGTTTTGTTGTCCCACCCATATTTTTAGTTCTGGCTGCCGCCGCGATGTTCATTTCCAATCAGTGCCCTTATGTGTACGGCTACAGTCAGCTGACCACTCCGGTTCAGAATGAATCGCAAATCGCCGAACAGATGATCAAAGAGAACTTCGGCAAGGACAACGTGCTTGCCATGATCGTGCCGGGCGGCGATTATGAGGCAGAGCGGGGGCTCCTTGCTGAACTTGAGGCACGGCCCGAGATCGATTACGCCATGGGACTGAGCAACACCGAGGCAATGGACGGGTATATGCTGACCGATAAGCTGAATCCGCGCCAGTTTGCCGAGCTTGCGGACCTGGACTATGAGGTGGCGGAGATGCTCTATGCCGCCTACGCAGCAAATAATGAGAACTATGCGAAAATTGTCAATGGTCTGCCCACCTATGGCGTACCGCTCATTGATATGTTTATGTTCCTCTATGACGAGGTGCAGGAGGGGTATGTAACCCTCGACCCAGACTTACAGGAGACCTTGGACGATGCCTATGTGCAGATGCGGGACGGCCGCGTTCAAATGGAGGGTGAGCACTACAGCCGTATCCTCATGTCGCTCAACCTCCCCCAGGAGGGCGCGGAGACCTTTGCGTTTCTCGATGAGATGCACACGATCGCCGGGCAATACTACAAGGACGAAATTTATCTTGCGGGAGACTCCACCAGCCAGTATGACCTGTATAAATCCTTCCAGCGGGATAATACGGTGGTGAATGTGGTCTCCATTCTTATCGTTCTGGCGGTGCTCCTCTTTACCTTCAACTCGGCGGGGCTGCCGATACTGCTGATCATGGTCATTCAGGGCAGTATCTGGCTCAACTTCTCCTTCCCGGCGCTCACCCGGTCGCCCCTCTTTTTCATGAGCTATCTCATCGTCTCATCCATCCAGATGGGAGCGAACATCGACTACGCAATCGTCATCTCCTCCCGGTACATGGAGCTGTCGGAGCAGATGCCGCAGAGAGAGGCCATGATCGAGACCATGAACCTTTCGTTCCCAACCATCATCACCTCCGGGTCCATGCTGGCCATTGCAGGTCTCCTCATCGGCGAACTGACCTCGGAGCCGGCCATCGTGGCCATCGGGCAGTCCCTTGCCAGAGGGACCCTTATCTCCATTTTCCTGGTCCTGTTCATTCTGCCCCAGCTTCTGCTTTTTGGAGATAAGATCATACGCAAAACATCCTTCGCGATTAACGTGGCCCTGCCCACACGCAGCGCGGCCAGCGGATTTGTTCGGGTGGATGGGCGCATCCATGGGCAGGTTTCCGGAACAATTACCGGAACCATTCACGGCGTCGTGAGGGGCAGGGTGGATGCCTTTGTTCAATCAGGAGAAATCAAAGAAATTGAGGCACCGGAAAAAGAGGAGGATATCGAAGATGAATAAGCGGAGTATAATCAGTTTTCTCATGGCGTGTGTCCTCTTTGCCAGCTTTGCTTCCCCCGTCTTTGCGGTGGAACAGGAACGCATCGTCTCTATTGACAGCACGCAGGAATTTTTGGAATTTGCAAAAAACTGTACGTTAGATACCTGGTCACAAGGCAAGGAGTTCCGGCTTACCAGCGACTTAGATCTCCGGGGCACGGATTTTGTATCCGTCCCGACCTTTGGCGGCTTGTTTGACGGCCAGGGGCACACCATCAAAGGATGGTCGGTTTCCCATAGCGTTTCTAACGTTGGGGTCTTCGGCATTGTTCAGCCGGGCGCCGTGGTCAAAAACCTCCAGGTCACCGGGAGCATTGTGTCTGCGGGCACGCAGGATGTCCTTGGCGGGATTGCGGGAACGAACTATGGCACCATCCATGATTGCAGTTTCAACGGAACCGTAAAAGGCAGAAGCACGGTTGGAGGGATTGCCGGAAGCAACGAGACCAGCGGCGTGATCACAGGATGCCGTGTCTCCGGCATCATCTCCGGAACCCATTTCACAGGCGGTATCGTTGGTTTAAACAGCGGCAGCATGATAAACTGTACCAATGATGGTGCGGTCAATACGGACTATGTGGAGCTGCCAGCTTTCCTTGAAAATATAGAAATTGATTGGGAGCGCCCAAACTCCGCAGAAAATGTTCCCGCACATACCGACACCGGGGGAATCAGCGGCTATTCCACAGGCTCCATCGAGTCCTGCACTAACAACGGGAGCGTAGGCTACCCTCATGTGGGATACAATGTGGGGGGAATCTCAGGCAGACAGTCGGGATATTTAAGCGGCTGCGCCAACAACGGAACCATTAACGGACGAAAGGACGTTGGTGGTATCGTGGGGCAGATGGCCCCCGATATTCGCCTGACATTCAGCGGGACGGACATTCAGCAGTTGGAGACCGAGCTCAACACACTTCATCGGCTGCTGGATCAGACACTGACGGATGCGGATGCCGCCTCCACCACCGCTTCCGCACAGACCACCACTGCGTTGGGATATTTGGATACCGCACGGGATAGCGCCGGCAGCCTGAACAGTCAAATCACCGGCTTTGTGGACGGCAATGTCAGCTCCGCCAACGATTTATCCGCTCTTATCCGGAAGTATATCGGCAGGCTGCCGGGAATTCTATCGGAGCTGGAGGACGCATCTGAGGAGGCTTCACAGGCATTCTCCGAGTTACAGAAGGTCGCTCCCCAGCTAAATGACCTCACCCTAATATCCGACGACGCTATCCGTGATTTACAGGAAGCTGTCTCGCATTTGCGCGAGGCGTCAGCCTATCTCAGCGCCGGGGTAGGGGAAATCCAGGCAGCCGTGGACATTCTCGTCAACGACCGGTACCTGCCTGATATGGATGCCGAGATGAAGCAGCTGCAGACAGACAGCACAGCCTTTGCCGATGCGGTGGAAGCCGTCGCAGAAATTGTGGAAGAAGCTGCGGCGGAATACGAGGCAGCAGGCACCATAGGCCGCGAAACATTGGAAAAGCTGCTCCAGTCACTTACTGATGTGATGACTTGCGGGTCTGCCGTGGCGACAGACCTGGACGATATCATGCAAAAGATAGATTGGGACCGCATCGGGCAGGAAGCAGAAGGCTTACAAGGTGATATACAGTCAGCTCTAAGCCATTTGTCCCGTTCCATAAACTATTTTTCAAATACATTTGGCGAAATAAATCATTCTCTCTCTGTGCTTGCCGCCTTCTTAGAGCATCTGGAGGAGGCCAATGGCGCAATTAGTCCGATTGCGGGCCAGATTCAGTCGGCCCTCCAAACGCTTGAGTCTGCATCAGACTCTCTGTCCGGCGTGGTTATTCAGCTGTATCAATGGGCGGCAGACCTGTCCGGGGAGGACGATATCAGATTTCAAGGCTTGGGAGAAGCTTACACACAGAGTTCGGAACGGCTGAACGCCGCTTTGACCGGGCTCTCCGGCTCACTCTCATCGCTGAACAGTACGCTCGGCTCCTCAAACGATACCCTCGTCGACGATCTTCGGGCGGTCAACAACCAGTTTATGGTGGTTATGGACCTGATGCTCGCTCTCTGCGACGATGTAGGAACCGACGGACCTGACCCCCAAAATTACTATGAGGATATCTCCGACGAGGATATTTACGAGACTCGCGAGGGCAAGGTGGCCGGCTGCAAAAATACCGGGACGGTGGATGGAGATGTCAACGTGGGCGGCGTGGCGGGCTCCATGGCCATTGAGTACGACCTGGATCCGGAGGATGATATTTCCATAAGCGGAACCCGCTCCTGCGATTTTAAGTACCAGACCAGAGCGATTGCACTGGAGTGCGTGAACATAGGCAGCGTGACCTCCAAAAAGGACTATGCAGGCGGGATAGTTGGGCGAATGGATTTGGGGACGGTCTACACCTGTGAGAACTACGGCTTTATCTCCAGCACCTCCGGGGATTACGTCGGCGGCATCGCAGGTCAGTCACTCTCAATCATTCGCAAATCCTTTACCAAGAGCTTTCTGTCCGGGCGCAGGTATGTGGGCGGCATTGCAGGACAAGGCAAGGATATCAGTGAATGCTACACGCTGGTAAATGTGCGGGGAGATTCGCAAAATGCCGCCGCCATTGCCGGTGATGCCACCGGAATACTCTCGGGCAACTACTTTGTTTCGGATGACCTTGCGGGTGTGGACAGAGTGAGTCTGTCCGGGAAAGCGGAACCCATGTCCTATGAAGCCCTGCTTTTGGCAGAAGGGCTTCCCACCAGGTTCAAAAGCCTGTCCATGATCTTCATGGCGGACAATGCTGTCGTGAAAACACTTTCGGTGCAATACGGTGAAACGCTGGAACATTCTCATGTGCCGGACGTTCCTTATAAAGAAGGCTGCTATGGGCAGTGGAGCAGGTCAGATTTTACCAATTTAAGATTCGATGATGTGGTTGAGGCCGTTTACACAAGGTATTGCACTACACTGGCAAGCAGTGCGCTGCGCAGCAACGGGCAGTCGGTGATTCTTGTTGACGGGCAGTTCTCTCAAGATGATGCGATTACCGTCACGAAAGGCGATGCTTCAGGTGTCCCACTGGATGAAATTGACGAGTATTGGCGCGTCTCCATGCCGGGAGACGGTGCGCAGCAGCACATCATCCGTTATCAGCCCCTAAATGGGAAACCAGAGAAAACAACTATTTACCTCTATGTGGATGGACAGTGGAGCAAAGCGGATACCGAAGTCATGGGGAGCTATCTGCTCCTGTCCGCAGACGGAACTGAGGTGCAGCTTGCAATCCGGTCAGCGGAGCAGTCCCGCATGCTGCTCATCGCAGTTGGCATGGGTGCTGCGCTGCTGGCACTTATACTTGCTGGAAAGGTTATAACCACAAGAAATTAAGGTGCGCAGTTATAAGGAAGACGCTAAAATAATCCGGCAGGCTGGTCCTACCGGATTATTTTATGCTTTCTCCGAAAAGCCTGAGGCGTCATGCCGGTTTCTTTCCTGAATACCCGTGAAAAATAACTGGTATCCTGAAATCCCAGATAGAGAGCGATTTCCTGAATCTGCATACCGGACTGAATCAAAAGATCCGAGGCCAGCTGGATGCGTCTGATAGTGATGAACTGACCGACCGTCATTCCAGTCTCTTTTTTGAAAAGAGCGGCTAAATACGTCGGAGAAAGACTGCATAATTCAGCCAGAGTTCCCAGATTAATTTCGGCTCCAAGGTTTGTGAGGATGAAGGCGGTGACCTGGCGGATGGACTTACTATATTCCTTCATGGAAAGATTCTGGACCAGTGTCAGGTACTCTCCCAGCATACGGATGTCGCCGTCATGGAGTTCTCCCGGAGACATGGCCTGCTCAATTCTGATTGTATGATGCTCGGAAGCCTCATGCAAAAGGGAAACATGTACGCCGCTATATTGGGCGGACTTTCGGCACAGTACATTCAGTGAATGGCTGTGGCACCGGGCTGTCTGAAGCTGCTTTTCCCGATGAAGACGTTTTTTTACATAAAGATACAGTTCTTCATAGGTCTGAAGCGCCTCCTTGCGATTGCCGTGCTCGATTTCCCACATCATCTTTTTTTCCAGATCAAAAAGCTTCTCTACTTCTTTGAAGAATGTCAGCTGTGCCCCGGGATTTTCCTGAAACGGTGTAATGGAGCCGGAGGAGAGCGGGGAAAGGGACAGATTGATCATATCAAACTTCACAGTCCTTCCATACAGAAAGCGTCCTGCGATGCCGGCAAAATACCGTACATAAGACAGTTTAGCAAGGGGAAGCGAACGATAATAGTCAATGAGAGCCGGTTTCGTGGAAGGATGCATTGCGTTTGCAGACATTACGCGGATAATCTCCTCATCCCCCGGTTCAGCCGTCAGGAAAGATCCGATAATCATGAGTAAATCATCTGGTAGTTTTCTTCGTAGGATCAGGGTGTGAACATGCAGTAAATCTTCAATACAATAGAGCTTCTCCTCTTCAAAGTTGCAGGAATTCACCTGGGACAGGCCGGCTGACAGAAGGGAATCATAGCAGCTTAGATTTTCTCTCGTATTGGGAATGAATGAGACGGGAACCCCGGTTGCTTTTCCAATCATATCGGTAATCATATCAAATGCGGTGTAGTCAGCCATCATGTCACCTCCTAAAGATAGTACCAGTATATCATAAGATTATCCTAACTTCAAATAATTGTCCCTGTTATAATCAAATTATCAGGAACGCGTTCTGAAATAAAAATATTCAGGGGGATACTATGGATAACCAGATGAATTACGACAAGGCAAAACTGTGGCAGATCGGATGTTTTTCTATGAACAACGTGGCCACCAACTGTGCAAATTTTTTAATGGCTTATTACGCTTACTACACTCAGAATGTGTTGGGACTGGCAGCGGTCATTGTTGGAATGATTGCCACCTGCACCAGAATATTTGACGGGATAACGGATCCCATCGTAGGTTTTTGGATTGACCGGACGGATGGAAGATTCGGAAAATTCCGCCCGTTTATGCTGGGTGGAAACATCATCATTGGACTCTGTCTGCTTGCTTTATTCCGAACACCCGTCACCTTATCGCTTACCGGGAAATATGTTTATACAACGGTCATGTATTTTCTGTATATTATTGGTTACACCTTTCAGACGATCTGTACAAAGGGTGCCCAGACGATACTGACCAATGATCCGAAACAGAGGCCAATCTTCACATTTTTTGACGGATTTGGCTGCCAGATTATATCGGCTATTATTCCATTTCTGATTACAACGTATCTGGCCAAAATTTATTCGGTTGGCGAATATGCCCCCAATAAAGGAATGGTGAATCCGGAGTTATGGAAGACGGCGTCCCTCATTATTGTACTGTTGTCTGTGTTTCTGACTATTTTGGCAATTGCCGGAATCTGGGAGAAGGACCGGTCTGAGAATTTTACGAGTCGTGGAAATGCTGAAAAGGTAAAAGTATCAGCATATTTAGACATCACTGCACACAACCGTCCTTTGCAGATGCTGATTGTTTCCGCAGCTACTGACAAGCTTGGCTCCATGCTGATGGGAGGAACACTGACCTACATATTTGCCAATATCCTGTTAAATTCTTCCATGCAGGGAAAATTTTCGATGATGGTACTGGTACCATCGATTATCTTTTCTTTTTTGGGAGTAGTGCTGGCAAGAAAGGTTGGGCTGAAACGGTGTTTTTTAACAACGACCTGGATTTCCTTAATTTTGCTGACACTGATGTTTATTTTGAAACCGAATCCGGAGGTACCGTTTATTTTTCTGGGATTATACATGCTGCAGAAATGTGTAACTTATGTTTCCATGTCCACGCTGACCCCGCTCATTGCTGACTGCAGCGATTACGAGACTTACCGCTCAGGACGGTATGTTCCGGGGATGGTGGCAACTATTTTTTCGTTTATTGACAAGCTGCTGTCCTCGCTGTCTACGCTGATTGTAGGATTTGCGCTGGCTTATGCCGGTGTGGGAGCTGTAACGATCACACCAAACGAGCCGGTCAATGCTGTATTTAATAATGTGATCCTGATTTGTTTTTGTATTGTACCGATATTAGGTCATATCGCGACATTGGTAGCCATGCGGTTTTATGATCTTACGAAGGAGAAAATGGAAGAAGTGCAGCATACCATAGCGGAAAGAAAAAGAGGATAACTGTTCCAATGTACAAAGCGAAAGAATATCATGTACCGGCGCAGCAGAAGCTGGTGCTGGAAAATGAGGATAACGGTTTAACAGCCGTTATCCTTCCTGCATGCGGAGGCATGCTGGTCAGTTTGAATATGCAGGGGCAGGAGTATCTTTATTCTGATGTGGCCAATCTTTTATCAGAAGAACGGCCAAAATGCGGAATGCCTATATTATTTCCTATTTGTGGAAGACTAAAAGAGGATTCTTACTTTGAAAGTGGTGAGATTCGCCATATGGGGATTCATGGACTGGCCCAATATGCTGTGTGGGAAGTCATGAGCGCAGGAGAATCAGAGGAGAATTCTTATGCAAAGCTGAGATTCTGTTCAGATGAACGAACCAAAAAGGTATATCCTTATGAATTTTGTGTTGACTTGGAATACAAACTGGTGGGAAACTCTCTGTATGTGTTCCAGACTTATCACAATCAATCAGAGGTGACCATGCGTTTTTCTTTTGGTTTTCATCCATATTTTTGCATATCGGAATTAAAATCGGTGGAATTTCAAATTTCAGCGGATGAGTTATGGATTCCCTCCAAAAAGCTGCGTATTCCGGCACCGGGACGATTTGCTTTTGAGATAGACGGATCATCCGAGTATGGGGCAATGTTTTTTAACGCGTCCCAGCGGGTTTCGTTGTGGGACCGTGGCAGCGGACACCGTCTGGAGGTGTCCTTTAGTCCGGAATTTCCCTACCATCTGCTCTGGTCCCGACCTGAGGATCATTTTGTTTGTATGGAGCCATGGTCGGCGCCGGCAGATGCGTTTCATACGGCACCCGAGACATTAACCAGCCTTGAGCCGGGGCAGAAGACAACTGCCTGTATTGGACTGCATATTTTAGATTCTGCATCGGAAAATCATGAGAAAAAAAGGAGGAGAGGGCTATAAAACGATTATTTCAATCATGTAATCTGGTTCTTGCGGATCGGATATTAGAGAACGGGTGGCTTTTAGAAGAAGACGGCATTATAAAATGTTTTGGAGGTGGTTGTGCAGAACAAATTTCGCTGCCGCAAGCGGATGAGATCATCAACTGTGAAGGAGATTATGTATCTCCGGGATTGATTGATGTCCATACACATGGAGGCGGCGGGGGAAGCTTTCTGGAGCCGGATTACAGTCAGTTTCAAACGGCTCTCAAAGCGCATCTGTCTCACGGAACCACCACTATTTTACCAACTGCCCTGGGCCGTTCGGCAGAAGAAATATCTGCTATGGCAGGGCTGTGGAGGCGGCTTTCAAAGGAGCGGGGGCTTCCGTTCGTACCTGGATTGTTTATGGAAGGTCCTTACACATCATCAGAGCAGGCTGCCCAGGGAGCCGGATCAGGGCTGAAACTGAAAAAAAGGGTAATGGAAGAGACGCAGTGGAGGACGCTGTGGGAGGCTGCACAGGGCAGTGTGATCCGCTGGATGGCTGCACCGGAACTTCCGGGTGCCATGGAGTTTGGCCGCTTTTTAAAGGAGCGAGGGGTAAGGGTCTGCATGGGACACAGCATGGCAGACTACGATACAGCCATGGAGGCCCAAAATAACGGTTATTCCTGTGTGGTACATTTATTTACTACCATGTCCACAGTAACGAGAACAAATGGGTTCCGTCACGGCGGACTTGTGGAAGCCGGACTATTGTGTGATGATCTGGATGTGGAACTGATCTGTGATGGCTGTCATCTGCCGCCTGAGCTGATCCGACTGGCAGTAAAATGTAAAGGCTACGACCGGATCCTGCTGGTCTCGGATTCGGGACCCTTTGCTGGAACGGATGCTGCGGGAGAGCAGGAGATGATGGGCATGAAGATCATCATTGAAGATGGTGTGGCCAAAATGCCGGACAGAAGCTGTTTTGCGGGAAGTATTGCCTGCGCGGACACCCTGGTTCGCACCTGCGCTGTGAAAACGGGGATTCCGTTATGGGCCGCAGTCCGAATGGCCTCGAAGAATCCTGCAAGGTATCTGGGACTTCAGGGAAAAAAGGGCGAAATAGCCGTTGGAGCAGATGCAGATCTCATTATTTTTGACAATGATATTCATGTAAAGGCGGTTTATCTTGCAGGGGAAGAAGTCAGGAGGAATGGATGATGAAGAAAATAGATATCCATCTGCATGTAGCTTTGGAGGATTGTGCCAGAATCTATAATCATGTGAAATTCAGCGGCTGTGCGGCCATGAAAGAACACTTGTCACAGCTTGGAATTGTACATGCGGTAATCATGTCACTGGAGATTCAGGATGACGCGATGATCTCCAACCATGCAGCTGCTGAGATAGCGAGGCGGTTTCCCGAAACATACAGTTGGTTCTGCAACATTCCAACAGGCGTGAAGGAACCTTATTCTTACTTAAAAAGAATGAAGGAACAGGGGGCAAAAGGTCTGGGGGAGTGGGTAACACATCTTCCGCTTACGCATCCATATATGGAGGAGATTATGGGAGCCTGTGAGGATTTGGAACTGCCAATCCTGTTTCACATCAGCCCGGAACCGGAAAATCAGTATGGCATCATCGATGAGCCTGGTCTCTTTCTGTTAGAGGAGGCGCTGAAGAAATTCCCCCGGTTAATGATGATTGGTCATTCCCAGCCCTTTTGGTATGAAATCAGCAAAAACCGGACAGAAAATGAAAAAGAACGGCAGGGATACCCGGAAGGGCCCGTGGAAGCGGGAGGAAGGCTGATCGATCTGATGGACCATTATCCGAATTTACACGGTGACCTTTCTGCAAACAGCGGCGGAAATGCGATTATGCGTGATCCCCAATTTGGACTTGATTTTATGGAAAAATACCAGGACCGTCTTTTTTTCGGTACGGACATGGCCAATATATCTATGGAGTTCCCACTGGGAAGATGGTTGGATAAAAAAGCGGAAACAGGAAAAATATCCAAAGAAGCATACTCTAAAATCTGCGCAAAAAACGCTTGTAAAAGAATATTAAAGGAGACAATGAGAAATGTATAAGAAAATCGATTTTCATGTTCACTATCTGACAGACCAATACAGACGGTTTTTAATGGATCATTTTGGACCAAAACCGGAGAATTTTAAAACACCGGATTGGGATATTCAAAAACAGTTGGACTGTATGGAGGAGAATCAGATCGTATACGCACTTTTGGGGATTTCTTCCCCGTATTTTTGCTGTGGTGATACAGAAAAAACCATAGAGGCTGTAAGGGAAAATAATAAGGAGATTAGCTCATTGTTAAAGGGTTATGAAAAAAGAATGGGTTACTTAGCAGCGCTTCCGATGCCGGATATCAGACGCTCACTGGAAGAAATAGAGAAGTCGATGGAGGAGGGGGCGAAAGGTTTTACCGTCAACACACATTCTGACGGGATTTACCTTGGCAACCCCATACTTGACCCGATCATGGAAAAATGGGACAGTTTAGGAAGCATTGTACATATCCATCCAACAGAACCGTCAGATGTTCCGGAAGATGTCTGTACGGATTTTCCAATTCCAGCCATGGAATTTTTCTTCGATACGACGAGAACTTTTGTAAATATGTGTCTGACCGATGTTTTTGTGAGATATCCTAATATTCGTTTTATCTTTTCACATGCGGGAGCATTTGTTCCTTTTTTGTCAGACCGATTGGAGGTGTTTTTTAAGAATTTTACAGTCAACAAACCTGATTTGGAGCAGGCACTAAGACATGTATATTTTGATGTGGCAGGCTACGCGGAACCGAAACAGCTGGAAGTGCTTTTGAATGCTGCTTCGGAAGATCACATCCTATACGGAAGCGATTTCCCCCATACAGCTCCCGCGACAGTCAGGAAAAATAGTGAGGCGTTGGAAAATACAGGTAAAATGAGTGAACCATTAAAAGAAAAAATATTTTTGACGAATGGGGAACATCTGTTGTCTTCACTTTAACGGTTGAGTAAAAGACAGCTAGACCGTTTGGGGCGTCGGATATCGGTCGGGTACTTATACCCATCAGGAGCCGGAGGCGCTGTATCAGCAGCTGTATCTCATGGCAATCGAGGAGATCACCGGCAGAGGTGTCTACCGTAGTGGGGACCTGATCCGGATTGACGAAGAAACGGAGGCCGTCTGTAAACTGGCGGATGGTGTCTTACATATTATTGGTACTACATTGCGCAAATGCCGTTGAATTCAGCACTAATGCCATACAGCCGCAGAGAATTTATATCTTTGCAGCTGTGTGGCATTTTTATTACAGGAAGCGCCTCCCGATGATCCGGCAGAGTTATTACATTAAACTTAAGTTTTTTACATTCTGTGGCAATATGGAACGCTGTAATGTTATAATTGAATTTGGATTTGAGCTCCAGCAGGCCGGACGGGGGCTGCAAGAATGTCAATGACGGACCGGAGCTGGAACGTTCTATCTGGGATTTGTCGCAGTATCTGACGCTTTTTAAGGAGTGTCAGCATCGTTCCGGCCGGAATCACCAAGTACAGAGAGGGACTGTTCCCCATCGAACTGTATACGAAGGAAAAGGAGTGAGTGCCATGTTAAAGGATGCAGATAAGAAGCCTGGTGTACACCGGGGCCGTTATAATATGGATTTTGACCCTGTAAAAGGAGATCCGTACGGAAATATGCAGAAGGCGCGGGAGCATATCGATGCGCTGAAGAACCGGGAGAGGGAAGCGAAGGAGCAGGGAATATAACGAAACATCAGAACGGCCAGATAAAATATCAGGTAAAGAGAAAGGTCAGTTTCTTTTTACAGCGGCCTCTCGTTCTGGTATAATAAAGACCAGAGACAGGAGGTCGCCATGAAAGTTATCCATACTGTGGAATTAAAGCCGGGAAGCTATGAGGAGCAGCTTCCTGATTTTTCGCCGGATTTCCCTTATATCGCTTCCTATGTGGAGTTGGAGAAGCATCTGGGAAAGCAGTCGCCGTGGCATTGGCATAAGGAAGTCGAACTGTTTTATATGAAAGAGGGGGCGGTGGAGTATGATACACCCCAGGGGAAGATCATCTTCCCACAGGGCTCCGCCGGCTTCGTCAACTCCAATGTACTCCACATGTCGCGGGTAAAGGAGGGGGAGAAGACAGCGGTTTCCATGATTCATATTTTCGATCCGCTGCTGGTGTGCGGGCAGACAGGAAGCCGGATTGACCAGAAATACGTGCGGCCGCTCATCACAGCCCCCGGTATCGAGATGATCGGGCTCTATCCGGATCGGCCGGAGCATGCGGAGTTCCTTGCGATTCTCCGGGAATCGTTTGGACTTTCGGAGGATGAGTATGGCTACGAGATCCGCTTGCGGACGCTTCTCTCGGAGCTGTGGTGCCGTCTGCTTGCGATCGCAGAGCCACTTTGCAGTGAAGGCGCCCATGGCAGCAGGCCGAGTGAAAAGATTAAGATGATGATGGTGTATATCCATGAACACTGCGCGGATAAGATTTCGGTGGCGGAAGTTGCGGCAGCCGCCTATATCAGCGAGAGGGAGTGCTTCCGCACGTTTCATGACTGCCTGAAGATGACGCCAGTGGAATATATGACAGATTACCGTTTACAGAAAGCGTGCCATATGCTGGCGGAAGGGAACGACTCTGTCACCAGGATCTGTCAGTCCTGTGGACTGGGAAGCAGCAGTTATTTCGGAAAGGTATTCCGGGAACGCGTCGGATGCAGTCCCATGGAGTATCGAAGCAAATGGCGGAATTATGATATAGATTGACAGTAAGATGATATTTTCCTGAAACAAACTGCACTATAATGATATTGTAATGAGAAGACAACAGATCAGACAGTGCAGGTGTCCGGCGTGCCGGACCGTTTTGTTCAGGAGGGATAGATATGATGAAACTCAGGATTTTAAATATGAAGGAATTTTTGAAAACTGTCAATGGCTGCACGGGTCCCGTTTTTATCGTGGACTCTGATGGAAGAAAAGAAAATATAAACAAAGAATACGGAATCCAGGTTAAGCTTCAGGCGGAATATCAGAGGAACAGGAAGATTCTGAGTCTGTGTCTGGAGGTTCCCACACCAGCGGATTACCTGAGTATTGTGAATTATTATGTGGGCGACTGCTGAACGCCGCCATGGAATTCACCAGAACGGCCCGATGTGCTGAAATGGCACACCGGGCTGTTTTAAATCTCCCGGTGAGCCTGGAAAAAGGGCACTGGACGGATAGCGGGCAAAGCGTGTGCGTGATAAAATGAGGTCAGAAATCGAGGATAGAAGTAAAGACAGAAATCGAAAGGAGACAAGAGGATGCACGCATGGGAAGCAATCGACGGAGCACTGGATTTTATTGAGGAACACTTACAGGAGGATATCAGCACGGAGGCGCTGGCACAGTCGGCCGGCCTTTCCCCGTTCTATTTTCAGCGGCTGTTCAAGCGTCTGACGGGACGGCCGGTATTGGAATACGTTAAGATGCGGCGTCTGGCTATGGCGGCTTCCGTGTTGGCCGACAGGGAAAAGCGGATTCTGGATGTCGCGGTGGAGTATGGATTTTCCAGCCATGCCGCATTTACAAGGGCGTTTAAGGAGGCCTATGGCATCTCGCCGGAGGAGTACAGGAAGGACTGGCCCATGCTCAACACGTGTGACAAGCCGGAGTTGTCCATGAGATATCAGCTGGTGGATGAGGGCATGCCGCTGATCGCGGGTGAGATCATACTGGAGATCGAGCGGAGGCGGCTTGCGGTTCCCGAAGCTTATCTGGGAATGGAGACTGCCGTGGAGATGAAGAGGCAGGTGCCGGCGGGGGAGAGCACCGGAATCGATGTCCCAGGGCAATTGTGGAAATCATTTCATGAAATGAAACCATCTGTGGATGGACTGGCGCCGGATGGGCCTGAAATGGGTATGTCGCATATGGCAGATCCGGAGGCGGGGACATTTCTCTATTTTGCCGGGGCCCTGGCGGAGGGGGACGCAGAGGCAGCAGGAATGGAAGTAAATACAAAGTCGAAAGCGGCAGAGGCTTCCACGCTTGTGAAGCGGGAACTCCCTGTGGGAGAGTATCTGGTATGCAGAATCGAGGCGGAGACGTTTGAAAAACTGGTGACCATCGCGCTGGATCAGGCGGGAAAATACTTATTCGGAACGTGGCTGCCGGCGCATGGCCTGACAACACTGCCGTTTTCAGCGGAAAAGTACTACAGGAGCAACGAATCCGATCTTTACATGGAGGTGTGGGTAATGCCGCTGCCTGTCCAGAAACAGGAACTCCGGTAGGGAGGCGGCTGTATCAGAATTCCGTTCAGCAAAAAAGGTCGAGAGTATTTTTCTGATTTTTTATATGATAAACGTGTCAAATACATCAGAAAGTTGAAGAAACTTTTGAGGTGAAGATGACAAAATTGCACGCAAGCGGTTTCAAGACACCCGCTGGGTGCACAGAACAGGAGGAGACAGTCATGAAGGAACAGGCGGAAGCGGTTCAGAGGATGCAGGACTATATTCAGGAGCATTTAAAGGAGGCGGTTACGCTGGCTGATTTATCCAGGGTATCGCTGTTCTCACCGTGGCATTCCTACCGTTTGTTCCGGCAGTGGACGAACCAGACTCCGGCCGACTATATCAGGCGGCTGCGCCTCTCCGAATCCGCACTGAAATTGAGAGACGAGCAGTGCAGAATCGCAGACGTGGCATTTGAGTATGGGTTCGGCAGCGTGGATGGATACCAGAGGGCGTTCTTCCGGGAGTTTGGCTGCAATCCGCGTGAATACGCCGGGAATCCGGTCCCTTTGTATCTGTTTACCCCGTATGGCGTCAAATACAGAGAGATCAGAAAGGAATGGAATGCAATGGAAAATGTGAAAAATGTGTTTATTCAGGCAATCGACAAACAGGAGCGCAAGGTGATTATCAAGAGAGGGGTGAAGGCGGAGGATTACTTCCCCTACTGTGAAGAGGTGGGCTGTGATGTCTGGGGACTCTTAACCAGCATGAAATCCCTCTGCGGGGAACCGGTATGCCTCTGGCTTCCGGAGGCCTTGCGTAAGCCCGGGACCTCAGTCTATGTACAGGGCGTGGAGGTCACCATGGATTACGACGGTCCGGTTCCGGATGGCTTCGATGTGATCGAACTCCCTGCGGCCAGATACCTCATGTTCCAGGGGGAACCCTTCGAGGAGGAAGACTACTGCGCAGCGATCGAGGCGGTTCAGACAGCGATTAAGAGATACGAGCCGTCAGCCGCGGGATACCGGTGGGACAGCAAAAATCCACGGATTCAGCTGGAGCCGGTCGGTATGAGAGGATATATTGAACTGCTCCCGGTGAAAAAACTGTAAAAACAGGCCGTTCCTCCTGGTATTGGAAGCCCTTCCAAAGTTCTTGACAGACATAAGTCATCGTGATATGTTTAATCAGAATATTTCTTATTAACTGAGAGAACCAGGAAATTAATTCCGGGAGGGACACGTATGGAGCGCCATAAAAAGTCACTGAAACTAGGCGCCAGATTCAGTATTCTGGCTGGTGTCCTGCTGTGTGCGAGCACAGCTTTTGTTATTATTCTCTGTGGAATCATTTTCCACAGGCAGTTTATGGACATGTTGAAGGCAGAGTGTGTGCAGGGAACGAATCTGCTGAATTATGAGCTTTCGAAGGCGGAAAACGGGGATCGGGACAGGACGCTGCTTCTCGATGAACTGAAGGCTCAGACCGGTTACGAGTATACGATATTTCAGGGAGATAAGCGGACAGCCACCACGATCATCAAGGATGGGGAGCGCGTTACCGGAACGACGCTGGATCCGGCTGTTGCGGAGATAGTCCTTTCAGAGGGGAAATCATTTGTCGGAGAGGCCTCAATCCTGGGGGTGCCCCATGTCTGCTCCTATGTACCGGTGCATGGAGCGGATGGGAGGGTTGAAGGGCTTATTTTTTCGGGAGTCTCAAGTTATGAAGCGAAGTCCACGATGTACCGGGCGCTGTGGGCCATGGGGCTTGCGGGGCTGATCTGCGCGGCGGCGGGCGTGGGACTGATTCTGTTTTTCGCAAAGAGAGCCATATCGCTTCCCTTTGCCAGCCTCAGGAAGTTTGCCCGCACGGTGGAACAGGGAGATTTTGGAATCGCCTCCCATACTCCTGTGGTATCTGGAATTACGTCGGGAGATGAGATCGGAGAGCTGGCGGGAACCTTAGAACTCACCGTAAAACGGCTGAGAGAGTATATCGGAGAGCTGGCATACGTGCTGGAACGCATATCGGCCAATGACTTAACGGTGAATCCCATACTGGATTACGTCGGGGATTTCAGTTCCATCCGGGAATCTCTGGTTCATATTACGCTGCGGTTAAATCATACGCTGGAAGAGATTGTACGGTCGTCCGCCCAGGTGGCAGATGGAGCCGGTATGGTGGCAGACGGCGCCATGACGCTGAGTGAGGGGGCCCAGGAGCAGGCCGCTTCGGTGGAGGAACTGGCGGCAACGCTGGAAGCCGCATCGGATGAGGTTGACAACACCGCGCGCAACGCAGGCGAGGCCAGTCTCGTCTCCCAGGACGCGGTCCGGGTGCTGGAGGCGGGAAAGGCTCAGATGGAACAGCTGACGGCCGCCATGAATGATATCACACACGCTTCCGAAGAAATTGAGCGAATCACGAAGGTGATCGAGGATATTGCCCTGCAGACGAATCTGCTGGCGCTGAACGCCGCCGTCGAAGCCGCGCGGGCCGGGGAGGCGGGCAGAGGCTTTTCCGTGGTCGCGGAGGAAGTGAGGAGTCTGGCGGGAAAGAGCTCCGCGGCTTCCAGGGATACAGCGAAGCTGATTGAGAATGCCAACACGGCGGTCAGAAAAGGCAGAGAGATCGCCTCTGCCACAGCCGAAGCTCTGGAGCAGGGCGTGTCTGCTTCCAATCAGGCGATGGGACTGGTGCGGGAGATATCGGCCGCGTCGGCCCAGCAGGCGGAGCACATCAGGCTCTTACGCAGCGGCATGAAACAGATTGCCGAGATCGTGCAGTCCAATTCGGCAACTGCCGAGGAGGAAGCGGCGGCCAGCCAGACGCTCTCTGCCGAAGCGAGAAGATTAGACGGTATTGTGGCCGCCTTTCAGCTCAAACGCGATAATATGATGGAATAAGGTGACAGGAGGCAGTGCTATGGAAATAAAGCTTTTAAACGACGATTTCTCAGTTTGTAAAATCCGGGACCTGTCAGGAGTCAACCTGACGGATGCGTTTTATTTTATCGGGAAAACGGATGAGGAATTATCACTGGTGTGCAGAACGGAGCATGTTCCGGAGGAGACGACGGACAGAGAGGATGGCTGGAAGGCATTTCGGATCGAGGGAGTACTGGATTTTTCCCTGATTGGAATCCTGGCGGATATATCGGCAGTCCTGGCGAAGCATTCGATCGGTATTTTCGTTGTTTCCACGTATAACACCGATTACGTTCTGACGAAGAAAGAAGATTTCCTGCGGGCGGCGGAAGCGCTCGCGGAGAAGGGGTATCTGGTGAAATAGGGAAAGGGGCGGCGGACGCGAGTCTGCCGCCCCTTTCTTACAGGGCAAAATAATATATTAAGGCAATGAAAAAGGATCAGCCGGGGGAGCTGGTCCTTTTTTCGGAGAAGGTATTTCGTTTCTTATGGGGTGTAGCAAAAACTATATAATGTATTGGGGGGGGGGGTTACGATTATTAATATACACCATAACCCATACAAAAGTGTTCACAAACTTCAGGAAATTTCAAAGATAAAATTGTGCGTTTTACCAGTAAAAAAATATTGATTGTCGGAAATGGATAAAAACACACTAATTTTATTGACTGTGATCCGTCATTTAGACGCTTTGCAAAGGACGGCTGAAAGGTAATCTTCCTTTTGCGAGACTATTGCCTTTTAAGGTCTCTGCCATCAACTTGGCAGTGATACCCCTCATCTCCTTTTCCTCCGATTGTAAGGAGTCCGGAAAAAAGTTTCAATCACCAGATGGAACGGAACTGATTGGATAAGCAATAAAATGCGACAATTAGTTGCTTATCCATATAGAATGTGCTATTCTGCTCGTACCAGGCTGCTATTCTTGCACGTAAGCGGCCAAAAGACGCCCGCTAAGTGCTCATAGCGAGCCACTCCACTAGGTTCGTGAGGGACCTCACCAAGTGGAGATGGCATGCATCGCACGTAAGCGGCCAAAAGACGCCCGCTAAGTGCTCATAGCGAGCCACTCCACTAGGTTCGTGAGGGACCTCACCAAGTGGAGATGACATGCATCGCACGTAAGCGGCCAAAAGACGCCCGCTAAGTGCTCATAGCGAGGAGGAAATGGCATGAATCAGCAGGATTTGCGTGTGATTAAAACGAAGAAGAACATAGAAGAGTCATTTCTGCGGCTGCTGGAAAAGAAGTCCTTTTCCGAGATCACGGTGCAGAATATACTGGATGAGGCGCTGATCAACCGGTCCACCTTTTACAAACACTATTCGGACAAATACGATCTGGCCAGACTGCTGTCGGACCGGATGTTTCAGGAGTTTCAGGATATGCTGGAAAATCGTTTTCCGGCATCGGAGAACAGGGAAGTATATGAGACTATCGATGTGATTTACGAGGTGCTGTATGATAAACGGGAGGCATTCATTGCAGACAAAACAGGATTCGCTGCAGCTATAACATAAATGTAAAGAACATGGGGAGAAGCTATGAAATATTTTGGAACAGGTTTGAGTGAAAAACATAAAGAACTGGGAACGATCATACGGAAAGCAGATCGTTTGGATGACGCGAAGCATCTGTTTTCAGAGCTTCATGGCGCCCTGCATCTTTCGGAGGTGTCGGGGAGAGAGGAGAATGAGCTGGACCGGCTGACCGGAGACCTGGAGGACCCGGAGTATGCGGTGATGGTGACATCAAAGGATGAGACCATCGCCTGGGCGCTCTGGCATATTGCCAGGCTGGAGGATTTGACCATGAATCTTCTGGTCTCCGGAGGGGAACAGGTATGGAACCGGGAGTGGGCCCGGCGTCTGGGAACGGCAGTTGCAGATACCGGCAACGCGATGAGTGACGATCAGATCATGGCGCTCAGCAAGGCGCTGCGCCCCGCCGAACTGCTGCAATACAGGAGCGCGGTCGGCAGAAGGACGAGACAGATCGTGGAAGGATTGACGGCCGATGATATGAAGCGGGAGGTCCGAAAAGAAGACTTAAAACGGATACGGGAGGAAGGCGGCGTCACAGCACAGGAAGAGTCGGTCTGGCTTCTGGATTATTGGGAAAAGAAGGATGTGGCAGGGCTTTTGCTCATGCCGCCGACACGGGACCCCATGCTGCATTTAAACGACTGCTGTAAATGGAAACAGCAGATACGGTCGAAGAAAAAATTTTATAGAAGCTGAATGAAAAAAATTATAACCGGCCTGTAACGAATCGGGATTCTGCAACACTAATTAACAGAGAGGAGGAAACACATATATGGATTCCATGGAACAGATCTATTTATCACACGCGAGAACAGTATATGCCTTTCTCCTGACGAAGACACAGAATCCGGATCTGGCGGAGGAACTGACCCAGGAAACATTCTATCAGGCGGTGAAAAGCATCCATAAATTCAAAGAGCAGAGCAGCGTATCTACCTGGCTCTGCGGCATTGCGCGGAACGTATGGTTCGATTATCTGCGGAAGCAGAAGGGCAGGGCCGATTTCGAGGAAGCGGAAGAAATTGCAGTCCCCTCCGCGGAGGAGGAAGTGTTTTGTTCCTGGGATCAGCTTTCGGTCATGAAACTGCTTCATCATCTGGAGGACCCCATGCGGGAGGTGATGTATCTGCGCCTGACCGGCAGCCTGACCTTTGGCCAGATCGGAGAGATCATGGGGAAGAGCGAGAACTGGGCGAGAGTGACTTTCTATCGGGGAAAGGAAAGAATTGTAAAGGAGGCGAAGGAAAATGAAACAGAACATACCCTGTGAAATGATCCGCGATCTTCTTCCACTGTATGTGGAAGGGCTGACGTCCGAGGAGAGCAGCAGGCAGATCGAGGCGCATATGGAGACCTGTGAGGACTGCCGCGGCCGGTATCTGCGGATGAAAGAGGATCTTGGACGTGAGACGGATGTAAAACAAAAGGAAAATGAACGGGAAATTGATTATTTGAAAAAAATCAGGAAGAGCAATCTGCGAAAAGTACTTTTAGGCATTGGCTCCGCATTCGCCGCAGTCCTGCTGGCCCTGTTTTTAAAGCTGTTTGTCATCGGATACCCGGTGGATTCCTATCTGGTGACGTATGCAAATGTGAACGAACACATGCTGTCGGTTGGAGGCGTCTTTTACGATTCCGCCTCTGTGTACCGGAGGTATAAACTGGTTGGAGAGGATGATGGAAATACAAAACTGGTGATTTATGCATGCCTGCCGTCTGTCTGGAACAGGAGCGGAGTATTTAACCTGAACATTGATCTGACGGAGGTGGGAACGGATCTATCCATCGATGGAATGACTGTGATGCAGGACGGAACCATTGTAAGCAGGCAGGCAAATGAATTGTTCGCTGCAAAGCATCCGTATGTGGGAGATATGTCCGCTAACGGCAGAGTCGCGCAGCTGCTCGGAATCGGTAAGGCGCTTGGCAGCTTTAAAAATGAGCTTCAGACTTCGGAGGAACCGTATGGATGGACATTGAACTTTGAGAACAGCGCGGCGAATTCAGCTGTATTTGAAGAGCAAATGAAGGGATACGCCTGTGTCCTGATAGCTCTGACCGGGAATCTGGGAGAGGTCAATTGGACGTACACGGTCGAACTGGAAGACGGGCCGCAGGTAAGACAGGGGACTATGACCAGGGAAGCCTGTTCTGAGTGGGCGGGAGACCCCATTGAGACATTTGCAGAGAGTCCGGAAGCGGTTCAGAGGCTGCTTGATCTGACCGGTGTTACGCAGGATTAATAAATGCAAAAAGTATATCCGAAAGCCTGGAAAAGAATTTAAACTGCTGCCCGGCACAGCGAGGGCTGCAAGTACTGCTATATTCACAAAGGCGATGCTAGTACTGCTTTGCATAAATTCCTACGTAATAGCACCCGCTATCTACGCCAGGAGCACGCCTGCGAAGCTAGCCGTAGGGTCCACTACGCCGTCGCTTCGCAGACGCACACCTGACGCAGATATCAGGCACTATTACTTAGTTATTTATGCAAAGCAGTACTAGAAAAGGGATCAATACGGACGAGGTGGTCCGGACGGATAAATTCTTTGCACCCATTGAGAAAAAGAAGAACGGCGAATACAAAATGAAGCCGGGTCAGGTGGTATATCTCTGCTTCCAGTCCGATTTTCTGGTGGAAGAGGCTGATGCGTGGCGGGAGGAGTGCTGGATGATGATTCGTCAGAGAACGGACCTGCATTTCCTCTTTCTGACGAAACGAATTGAACGGTTTATGGATTGTATTCCTCCCGACTGGGAAAATGGATATGACAATGTGACGGTCTGCTGTACGGTAGAAAATCAGGCCAGGGCCGATGAACGGCTTTCCATCTTTTCCGGCCTTTCGATCAGGCATAAAAATATCATCTGCCAGCCGTTGATTGAAAGGATCGATATCCGGCCGTATCTATCCGGGGTTGAGCTGGTGGCGGCCGGCGGCGAATCCGACCGGAATGCCCGGCCGCTGGATTATGAGTGGGTGCTCTGGCTGAGACAGCAGTGTATGGAAAGCGGGATTCATTTTGAATTCAGGCAGTGCGGGACTCATTTTATCAAGGATGGTAAACGATACACACTGGCGGTGAAGGACTTGGGAAGCCAGGCGCGCAAGGCAGGAATCAATATCTAGTACAGCGTATCATAAGTCCTTGTGCATATAGCACCTGCTGTGGGATACCATACGATTAAAATGGCAAAAGTCGGATCAGGCGTGTAAGATTTGACGGCCGATGAAGCTATGAGAGCACTCTATGGAAAGATTGGAGGAATGACGAATGACGCGGATATTTTTAGTAGAGGATGACAGGGAGATTGCGAAAAACCTTACGCTTTTGCTTCGTTCGGAGGGATTTACGGTCACCCACGCCCCCACGCGGGAGGACGCATTTGCCGCAGCAGACGGCAATAAATTTGATCTGGCGCTGATTGATATTGCGCTGCCCGATGGAAATGGTTTTACCGTATATACAAAGATCAAGGAGACCCAGGATATTCCAGTGATCTTTCTGACTGCCTCGGGCGATGAGACGAGCGTTGTCACAGGGCTTAATATGGGGGCTGACGACTATATCACCAAGCCTTTCCGCCCGCGGGAGCTGATCGCGCGGATCGGGACTGCGCTGCGGAAAAACGGACGCAGTGGGGCGGCATTTGAAATCTGCGGGCTTTTCGTCGATATGGCGGGAGGCGTTGTGAAAAAAAACGGCCGCGAGGTTTTCCTCTCTGCGTTGGAGTACCGTTTACTGCTGGTGTTTGTAAACAATCCCAGGAGTATTATCACGAGAAGCAGGCTGCTTGATGAATTGTGGGACGCGGCGGGCGAATTTGTCAATGATAATACATTGACTGTGTATATCAAGCGGCTGCGGGAGAAGATAGAGGATGATCCAGCAAATCCGCAGATTATTCTGACTGTCCGCGGAACCGGGTATCGAATGGGGGGCGGAAATGTTTCGGAATAAGGAGTTTCGGCAGTTTGTCATGGTGTTCGTCCTGACGGCAGCCGTCACGGTAGCGCTTGGATTTACCATCAACACGGCGGCCGGAATTCTTACCGCCGTTTCGGCTTCTGTCTTCGGCATCGCCTTTTTCCTGTTTACGAAAGCCAGATACAGACGTATCGCACGGCTTTCCAATCAGATCGATCTCGTGCTGCACAATGCCGACCGTCTGGATCTCGACGAACTGGAAGAGGGCGAGCTGTCTATTCTCCACAGCGAAATAACGAAAATGCTGCTGCGCATTCGGGAACAGAACGAGGCGCTTAAAGATGAAAAAATGCATCTTGCCGATTCGCTTGCTGATATCGCCCATCAGCTCCGCACACCTCTTACGTCTGCAAATTTAACGCTTTCCCTGCTGGAGAAAAATCCGGATGAAAACGAGCGGAGGGCCTTTATTCGGGAAACAGAGGAACTGCTGGTGCGTATGGACTGGCTGATCACGTCTTTGCTTAAATTGTCCCGTCTGGACGCGGGCGTCGTGGTATTTCAACGAGAGCCGGTTGACGTAAACGACCTCATAAGCGCGGCAATTCGGCCCCTGCTGATCCCTATGGAACTGCATGGGATTGTGGTGCAGAGAGAGGTGCGTGCAGATGCCAAGACGGCATTCCCCGTAATCATACAGGGTGATCCGGGCTGGCTGGCGGAGGCAGTACAGAACATCCTTAAAAACTGTATGGAAAGCACGGGGGATCACGGAACGATTGAGATTGTCTGTACGGATACGGTTCTGTTCACTGAAATTACGATTCATGACAGCGGCGCGGGATTTGAAAAAGAAGCTCTGCCTCACATATTTGAACGGTTTTACAGCGGAAAAAGCGCAAACAGGGCGGGATATGGGATCGGGCTGGCTCTCTGCAGGATGATTATCATCCGGCAGGGAGGGACGATTACTGCAAAGAATCATCCGCAGGGAGGCGCGGTATTTACCATCCGTTTTCCAAAGTGACGGATCTCTCACTGAAAAGTCACAGAGATGTAAGGTGAATTCTCTATTATATGAGTATACCATGAGGAAGGAGGCTCACATAATGGAGCTTTTAAAAATTGATAATCTATGCAAGGTCTACGGCAGGGGCGAAAATCAGGTCACTGCCCTTGACCACGTTTCACTCACAATCGAAAAGGGCGAGTTTACCGCGATCATCGGCCCCTCCGGCTCCGGCAAATCGACACTGCTCCACATCATCGGCGGCGTGGACGTGCCGACCAGCGGAAAGGTGTATTTAGACGGGCAGGATGTGTATGCGGGAAACAGTGAAAAGCTGGCCATTTTCCGCAGGCGGCAGGTGGGGCTGATCTACCAGTTTCACAACCTCATTCCCACCCTGAATGTGGTGGAGAATATTACCTTGCCCATCCTGATGGACAAAAGGAAGGTCAACGAGGAACGACTGGAGGAATTGCTGGAAATGCTCGGTCTGAAAGACCGGAGAACGCATTTGCCTAATCAGCTGTCCGGGGGGCAGCAGCAGCGGGTCTCCGTTGGGCGCGCGCTGATGAATGCACCGTCTGTCTGCCTGGCCGACGAACCGACAGGCAGTCTGGACAGCCGCAACGGCCATGAGATCATCAATCTGTTGAAATTAAGCAACAAAAAATACCGGCAGACCCTCATCGTCGTCACACATGACGAAAATATTGCCCTGCAGGCAGACCGCATCATCGGTATCTCGGATGGTAAGGTAGTGCGGGACGAGAGGATGGTGTGATGATGAATATCTTTCACAAGGTCACCCTTCAGAGCATGAAAAAGAGCCGCACGCGAACGATTGTCACCGTGATCGGGGTAATTCTGTCCGCGGCTATGATCACGGCTGTCACGACGTTCTCCGTTTCCCTGCTGAACTATATGATTAAGGGCGCAACAGTGAAATATGGCGGATGGCACGTCGAGTTTTTGGATGTCGATTCCTCATTCGCGGAGGCGCGGGCCAGGGACGACGGAGTGGCTGGCGCGGCGATATCCGAAAATATTGGCTATGCGGAGCTGAAAGACGGGAAAAATCCCAACAAGCCCTATCTCTTTATTACGGGATTCAGCAAAGAGGCTTTTGACACGGTTCCGATTGAGTTAGTCTCCGGCAGACTGCCTGAGAACAGCGGGGAGATTCTGGTCCCGGCCCATGTCGCGGCAAACGGCGGAGTTACCTATGCAGTGGGGGACACGCTTTCGCTTGCCATCGGAAGCCGTATGGCTGGGGAAGGCCGTCTCGGCCAGCATGATCCCTTTTCTGCCAGAAATGAGCCGGGGAAGGAAAACGAAACCTTTGTGCCTCAGGAAGAAAGAACCTATACGGTTGTCGGCATCTGCGAAAGACCGGCTTTCGAGGAATTTACTGCGCCGGGTTATACTTTGATAACGACAGAAAACACAGCAGCAGGTCTAACGGCAGGCCCGGCAGATCAGACGGCAGGCCGGGCAGATCAGACAGCCAGCTTAAGCATCTTTGTCACACTTAAAAATCCGCGAAAAGTCCAGGCTTATATTGAAAGGACTGCCGGGCAAAGCGCATATGTCCTGAATGACAATGTGCTGCGTTTTCTGGGGGTGTCCAGCGATCACCTGTTTAACATGCTTTTATATTCCGTCGGCGGAATTTTGATGGCTTTGATCATGACCGGTTCGATTTTTCTGATTTACAATTCCTTTACCATCTCGCTGAACGAACGGACGCGTCAGTTCGGAATTCTGGCATCCGTGGGGGCTACGGCCGGACAACTGCGGAATTCGGTGCTGTTTGAGGGGCTCTGTATCGGTGTGGCCGGCATTCCTGTCGGTATCGTTGTGGGCCTTGGCAGCATTGGCCTTGTAATATCCTTTGTGGCGGAGAAGTTCAAAAACTTCGGCTACAGTGCGGTGTCTCTTTCGCTGACCGTGTCCGGTACAGCCATAGCGGGGGCGGCGGTGATCAGTCTTGTCACAATTCTGTTTGCCGCCTATATTCCAGCCAGGAAGGCCGCGTCCAGACCTGTGATGGAAAGCATCCGCCAGACCAATGAGATCAAGATCGAATCGGGAGCCGTGGGAACATCGAAACTGGCGAAGCGTCTCTGCGGCCTGGAGGGAACGCTCGCTCTGAAAAATTTTAAAAGAAATAAGAAGCGCTGCCGCAGCATCGTGCTTTCCCTCTCTTTAAGCGTCGTTCTGTTTGTATCGGCCAATGCTTTTGGAAGCTGCCTGAATCAGGGCGCGAAGCGGTCCGTGGTAAATACGGATTTTGATATCTGTTTTTCGTCTCCCAAAATCGATGAAAATGAATTATTCCGTCTTTACGGCAGGCTTAAAACTGTGGAGGGGATCAAAGAAAGCTCTTATCAGGCGCTTATGTCATATTCCTGCGTGGTCAGGGCCGGCGATTTGTCAGACGAATACCGGAAATACATGGGGTATGAGAATCCGGATGAGACAGTCACACTGCCGATGGATATCCAGTTCATTGAGGACAGAGAATTCCGTAATTTTATTGAAAGCCAGGGATTGTCCCCGGAAGAATATACCGGCCAGAATGCGAAAATGATTGCCGCAGCGAAACAAAAATCAGATGAGACGAAAAGCGGCCGGAGCGGACTGGTTAATATGTTTGTGGGTGATTCCGTGAGCGGATCGGTCACTCCCGGAGCCGAACTGCCCGGGGAGAGGAAGGGGAATCCATCGGCAGACAAAGAGAAGCAGATAAGTATCACCTTCGTCGATACCATACCTCTCGATACGCTTCCAAAGAACTCTTCCGATGTGAAGCCGTTTATCTTTATGATCGTCGCACCATGGCAGCTTAGAGAACAGTTTGTATCTCCGGATGCGGGGGAGATAATGGGACTGACCTTTCTGTCGGATAAGCCCTCGCAGGTGACGGCGGAGATGTCGGAAATGATTCAGGAAGCGGGAATTGGAACCGATTACACCCTGTATAATGTGAATCGGATGTTTGAAGAAAACCGCAGCATTCTGTTTGTCATTAATGTGTTTACGTATGTTTTTGTGATGATGATTTCGCTGATTGCGGCGGCCAATGTGTTCAACACGATTTCCACCAATATCAAGCTGCGCAGGCGGGAGCTTGCCATGCTTCGGTCGGTAGGAATGTCTGACCATGATTTCAATAAGATGATGAATTTTGAGTGTGCCTTCTACGGTATGAGGACGCTGCTGTTTGGGCTGCCGGCGGCGGGAATCTGCTCCTGGCTGATCTACTGCGGCATGGCTTACGGGGGAGCGGACGTAAGCTTCGTATTTCCATGGGCAAGTATGGCAGTCAGCGCGTTCAGTGTGTTCTTTATCGTGTTTATCACGATGGTGTCTGCAGTCGGAAAATTAAAGAAAGAGAATATCATTGATGCGCTTCGGGATGATATGACTTAATAAAAGAACAGGGCCTGGATTTTCCGCCAGGCCCTGTTTTGAAAAAAGTTTGATTGTTTTGTTCTGCAGTGCAGTATGTCGTACCACAGTGCAGTATGTCGTACTACAGATCCAGTTTTAAATCCCCTTCCCTGATCCAGCCGGCTTTCCTTAAAAATTCTCCGAAGACCAGCGTCAGAACGGCGGGAAGCAGGAAGCAGACCAGCAGAATTCCGATCCACATTCTGGCGCCGCCGCCCATGGCGGTATAGACGCCAATGGGGCCTACCAGCCCGCAGGTTCCCATGCCGGAGGCTGTCTCGATGTTCTTCATCTGGAAGATCACCGTGGCGACCGGGCCGGTTATGAGGGAGGCCAGCGTGGGCGCGATCCAGATTTTCGGATTCTTCACGATGTTGCCCATCTGGAGCATGGAGGTGCCGAGCCCCTGGGCCAGCAAACCGCCCCAGCCATTTTCCCGGAAGCTTAAAACGGCAAACCCGATCATCTGGGCGCAGCAGCCGGCCGTGGCCGCGCCGCCTGCCAGACCGTCCAGCGCCAGCATAATACAGATAGCGGCGCTGCTGATCGGCAGCGTCAAGGCGATTCCGATGAGGCCGGATACCAGGATTCCCATGAAGAAGGGCTGCATCTCCGTGGCTGTTTTTACAAGATTTCCGAAGGCGGCCATAAAGGCAGCCACACCCGGCCCTACAAACTGAGCGATCAGGACGCCGGAGATGATGGTGACGCCGGGTGTTACGATGATGTCGACACGGGTTTCTTTCGATACGATCTTTCCGAGTTCTGCTGCCACGACGGTGGCTACCAGTGCGCCGACCGGTCCGCCCAGCTCGTTGCCGGCGATCCCGACGGTAGCGGCGGAGAATAAGACCAGCTGCGGCGCCTTCAGCGCATAGGCAATCGATACTCCCAGAGCCGCGCCGGTCGCACTTTTTGCGTAGCCCGCAATGGTGCCAAACAACGCGACACCGGTCTTGTCGCCCAGCGTTGCAAAGATGGTGCCGATCAGCAGCGAGGCAAATAAGCCAAATGCCATGGCACCCAATGCATCAATGAGATAGGTCTGGACGGTGATGTTGACGTTTTTACGTTTCAAAAACTCTTTCACGCCTGTTTTTTCCATGTTAGAAATCTCCTTTATGTATTTGTCTGTTACAGGTGCACACATTTGGCGAAAATGCCAAAGCAGTTAGTTATGTATTTTACCATAGAACTGGAAAATTGCAAGAATAACATGAAAAAGGATCAGCCGGGGGAGCTGATCCTTTTTTCGGAGAAGGTATTTCGTTTCTTATGGGGTGTAGCAAAAACTATATAATGTATTGGGGGGGTTTACGATTATTAATATAACTCATTTCCACAAAAAAGTGTTCACAAACTTTGGGAAAATCAAAAAGAAAAATTGTGCGTTTTACCAGTATAAATATATTGGTTATAAAAATTAGATAAAAACAGCGTGTGCAGCGGTGAGGATAGGTCATAATGTACCAGGAATGTACCAGGTTCTATATGAGGGCTTTTTCTCATAAAGATTACTTAACTACTTTATCAGATCTTTTGAGGAAGCTATTTTATGAATAATACTCCGTATAGTATCCATGCGAATCCGGACTCCATACCGGTTATCCATTCGAACTGGTATCCTCCGGCCGCCGTCACCGAAAAAAATCTTCAGTACGCGCAGATCCTCATGCCGGACTTAGCTGCAGCGGTCAGCGAAATGACCACGGTACACCAATATCTGTATCAGTCCTGGACTGCCGGCAGTAATTATAATAAAGAGTCCGGCAAGTTGGACTCGCGCGCCTTACATAAAAACATACGCCGTGTGATCCAGCGTATCGCTGTGGTTGAACAACACCATTTTACCATTATCGGACAGCTTATTACTCTTCTGGGCGGCCAGCCGGAATGTCGTTCGGTGGAGCCGTGTTCATACTGGCGCGGAAATATGGTAGATTACAGCTGCGATATCCGTACCGTGCTGGCGAAGGACGCCGAGTCCGAGAAGTTCGCCGCCCAGGCATATGCCGATCAGTCTCAAAAGATCAAGGACCCTCAGGTATCAAAAATGCTCGTGCGTCTGTCTTTGGACGAGAAGCTGCATTATAAAATATTCAGTGATTTTTTATCGCAAATCTAATCAGATATTTTTTGTCGCTCTGGAAAAGGGGCGGCTTTTTTCTTGCAAATCACTATTTTTTTCGATCACAGTCGTTAAAAAGAGGACTTGTGTCCTTTTTATATCTACTTTTTGCCTAAAAAATGGCTCGTAAAAATGTGATATTTTCACAAAGTGGATAATGTTTCCTTAAAAAAGGACATAAGTCCTTTTAAAATGAAAAAACCATTGCTACAATGTGATTATTCCAAAACAAAAAGAGACATAAGGTCCATTGAAAAAGAAAGAGGTGGAATGCATGAATAAGGTTTTAGACATTGTGACATCGAAGGGACTGACGTATGAACAGAAGGTGGTGGCCCTGGCCCATGCGGCGGAGAACAGTCTGGAGGTACTGGAGATACCGGAGAAGACCCGTCACTATATGGAGACCGGAGCCATCTGTGACCTGGACGAAGGGCATGCGCCGTACCGGCCGAGATATATCATGCCGGATTACGAAGCAGCGGTAAAAAAAGGGTGTGAATTTCTGCAGCTTGACCCGCCGAAGGATCTTGACGAGGTGATTCAGTTCCTGGAGATTTTGTACCGCCATGTGCCCTCCATTACCAGTTATCCCGTTTATCTTGGCAGCATCGACCGCCTGATCGAACCGTTTCTCGAAGGTGTGAGCGATGAGGAAGCGGAGAAAAAGCTGAGATTGTTCCTGATTTATCTCGACCGGACCATTACCGACGGGTTCTGCCATGCAAATCTGGGCCCGGAGGAGACGAGAACCGGACGGATCATCCTGAAGCTGGAAAAAGAGCTTCAAAATGCGGTTCCGAACCTGACACTGAAATATGATCCGGATATTACGCCGGACTCCTATGGGGAGCTGGCGCTCTATACCTCCCTTTACTGCGCGAATCCGGCCATCTGCAACCACCGGATGCACAAGGATACGTATGGGGACTACGGCATTTCCAGCTGTTACAACATTCTGCCCATTGGAGGCGGCTCCTACACACTGACGAGAATCGTCCTTCCGAAGCTGGTTCCTGAGGCAGAGAGCAGAGAACAGTTTCTGACGGAGACCCTTCCGGACTGTCTGCACCGCATGGGGGACTATATGAACGAGAGAATCCGGTTCCTCGTGGAAGAATCGAATTTCTTCGAGACCTCGTTCCTTTCCAGAGAAGGTTTTATTTCCAGGGATAAATTCCTTGCCATGTTCGGAGTCGTGGGGCTGGCGGAATGTACCAATCTGCTGATGGACGACCCGGACAAGATCTACGGAAGCGATCAGGAAGCGGACGAGCTGGCAGACCAGATCATGCAGGTCATTGCGGAATATGCGGAGACATCGAAGGCGCTTTACTCGGAGGTATTTCATGACCATTTTGCACTCCACGCGCAGGTCGGAATCGACTCGGACCACGGGATTACGTCCGGAGTGAGGATTCCGGTTGGAATGGAACCGGAGCGCATGTATGACCACCTTCGCCACAGCGCGCGTTTCCACCGCTTTTTCCCGACCGGATGCGCGGATATCTTTTCTTTTGACCCAACCGGCAGAAATAATCCGGCGGCCATGCTGGATATCGTAAAGGGGGCATTTTCCCTGGGTGATAAATACATAAGCTTTTATGCGTCGGACAGCGATTTAGTCCGGATTACCGGCTATCTGGTGAAACGGAGCGAGATGGAAAAGTATTACGAGGGCGAGGCTGTGCTTCAGAATACGGTGTATCTCGGCGGAGATAACTACCGGAACGCACATCTGGAAAACAGGAAGGTGAGGGCGCTATGAGCATGGTCCCTCCCGAGGCCGTGATTAATAAGATTATTCCGTTGAGCGTTGTGGACGGTCCGGGCTGCCGCACCTCCGTATTCGTCCAGGGCTGCAATATCGCCTGCGCCTATTGCCACAACCCTGAGACACAGCAGCTGTGCAGCGGCTGCGGCCTCTGTGTCAGCCAGTGTCCGGCGGGAGCGTTGTCGATTCAGGTAAATGGAGGAGACGAGCCGGAGGGCGGAGAAGCACGGAATGGCGGAGCAGTATCGAAGGAAAATAAGCAAGACAGAGTAATCTGGGATGAGAGCCTGTGCGTGCAGTGCGATACCTGTATTCGCGTCTGTCCCAGCCACGCGTCTCCAAAGGTGCGCCGGATGAGCGCAGAAGACGTGTGGAAGGAAATTGAAAAAAACATGCCGTTTATCCAGGGAATCACCGTTTCCGGAGGTGAATGCACCCTGTATCCGGAGTTCCTCACAGAGCTGTTCCGGCGGGCAGGGAAAGCGGGGCTTACCTGTTTCCTGGACAGCAACGGCTGTGTAGATTTGTCCCAATATCCACAGCTCATGCAGGTGACGGATCAGGTGATGTTAGATGTAAAGGCGTGGGATCACAAAGTCTTTGGACGGCTGACAGGCGGAGATGTTTCCATAGTAAAGAAGAATCTTAAATATCTGGCGGAACACGGAAAATTATTCGAAGTGCGGCTGGTCTGCCTGGACTCGGAGCACGAGGGGGAAAACCGGCAGGAACGGGTTCCAGAAGTGGATATGGAGGCGGTCATTGCAGGCGTATCCCGGGAAGCAGCTCCCTATTTGAAGGAGTTCCGGCTGAAGCTGATCACCTTCCGTCAATATGGAGTGACTGGAAGTCTTAAGGAGGCGAAAAGTCCGTCCCGGGAACGCATGGAGGCGCTTAAGCGTTTGGCGGTCGGATACGGATTTCAGGATATTCAGGTTGTATAAAGGATCGTACAGGGTAAAAAACTATACGTGACTATAAATTAAAAAATGCAGATGGAGGAATTGGCATTATGAAAATCAGAAAAGGAATTGTATTTGGATTAACGGCGGCAATGGCACTGTCTCTTACAGCATGCGGAGGCGTAAAGACAGGAAGTACAACAGCGGAAAGTGCAAAGACAGAGAACACAGAAAATACAGGCGGTGGGACATCGGAAGGCAAGAGCAGCTTTTCTGTTGCGATGATCACGGACACGGGCGGAATCAACGACCAGTCCTTCAACCAGTCGGCATGGGAAGGTCTGACCGAGTTAAAAGAAGAAAAAGGAGTAGAAGTTAACTATATTGAATCAAAACAGGCGTCGGATTTCGTTACGAACCTGGAGAGGCTGGGAGACAACGGCGCCAACCTTTTATGGGGCGTGGGCTACGCCTGTGCGGATGCAGTACTGGAAGCAGCGGACAGCAATCCGGATATTCAGTATGCAATTATTGACAATGCCTATGATGATACGCCGGACAACGTAACGGGAGTAATGTTCCGGGCTGAGGAACCCTCCTTTATGGTCGGTTACGTGGCGGGTCGTATGACGGAGACCGGCAAGGTCGGCTTCGTGGGAGGCATATCTTCCGGTCTGATTGACCAGTTCCAGTACGGTTATGAGGCGGGCGTCAAGTACGCGGCAAAGGAACTGGGCAGGGATATTGATATTTCCGTTCAGTATGCGGAAAGCTTCAGCGATGCGGCGAAAGGAAAAGCCATTGCCACAAAGATGTATTCAGACGGCTGTGACGTGATTTACCATGCCGCAGGCGGAAGCGGAACCGGCGTGATCGAGGCTGCAAAGGAAGCGGACAAATGGGTAATCGGCGTGGATAGAGACCAGGCTTACTTAGCGCCGGAAAACGTTCTGACATCAGCGCTTAAGCTGGTTGGTAAAGCTGTTAAGGAAGTTTCCATCGAAGCAATGGAAGGCGAAACGATTGGCGGACAGACACTGACATTCGGCTTAAAGGAGGACTGTGTAGGCATTCCGGAAGAACACGGCAACATGGCGGACGGCGTTTATGAGGATACGCTGAAGGTAGCGGAATCCATCAAAAACGGGGAACTGGTTCCGCCAACCACAAAAGAAACGTACGAAGCATTCATAGCAGAATAGGGACGAATGATTTTACACCGCAGTACCAGCAGGGCTGCGGTGTAAAAATGAAAGGAGAAATCGAGATGGCCACGGTGAGCAGCGACTATGCGGTTCAGATGCATGGGATAACAAAGCGTTTCGGGGCATTTTACGCTTTGAAAAATATGAATCTGGACGTAAAAAAGGGCAGCATCCATTCCCTTCTGGGTGAAAATGGGGCAGGAAAAAGTACACTGATGAATGTGCTGTACGGTCTTTATCAGGCCGACGAGGGCGAGATTTACATAGGCGGAAAGAAGAAGGATATTAAAAATCCCAATACGGCGATCATGAGCGGCATAGGTATGGTTCATCAGCACTTTATGCTGGTAGAGGATTTTACGGTGACGCAGAACATCATTCTTGGCAATGAGACCACTTCCCACGCAGGAATCGTGGATATGAAAAGGGCCAGAAAACAGATTCTGGAAATCGTCGAAAAGTATGGTCTGGAGGTTGATCCGGATGCAAAAATCAGTGATATTTCCGTGGGAATGCAGCAGCGAGTGGAGATTTTAAAAGCCTTGTACCGGGGAGCTGAACTGCTGATCCTGGATGAGCCTACTGCGGTACTGACTCCTCAGGAAATCGAAGATCTTCTTTCCATCATGCACAATCTGGTGGATGACGGAAAAGCCATCATTATTATCACCCACAAGCTGAAGGAAATCAAGGCGTCCTCCGATACCTGCACAATCATTCGCCGCGGAGAGTATATCAATACCATATCGGTCGAAGAGGTGACGGAGCAGGAGCTGGCAACACTCATGGTGGGCCATGAGGTGAAGCTGGTGGTGGACAAGACACCTGCAAAGCCGGGGGAAACCGTGTTGGAGATTAAAGATCTGGTTGTGAAGAACGAGAGGAAGCTGGATGCGGTAAAGGGGCTTAACTTAACCGTGCGGAAGGGCGAGATCGTGGGGATTGCGGGTATCGACGGCAACGGCCAGAAGGAACTGGTAGAAGCGATTAACTGTCTCGTGCCCGCGGAGAAGGGAACCATTACAGTCAATGGAAAAGCGGTTGGCAACACAAATCCGCGCACCGTCATCGACAGCGGGATCAGCACGATACCGGAGGACCGGCAGAAACGCGGCCTGGTACTGGATTTCACGGTCAATGAGAACGCGGTGCTGGAGAGATACCGCCAGGAACCATTTTCCAGAAAAGGTATTCTGAATAAGAGGGAGATGGAGCTGTTCACCAAAAAACTGATCGGGGAATTTGACGTCAGGCCGGAGGACTGTGGTTCGAAGCGGGCAGGCGGCTTATCTGGAGGAAACCAGCAGAAGGTCATTATCGGCCGTGAAATCTCCATGAACCCGGATGTGCTGATTGCGGTTCAACCCACCCGCGGACTGGATGTGGGAGCCATCGAGACCGTGCATAAGACACTGATCCGCGAGCGCGACAAGGGAAAGGCGGTGCTCCTCATTTCTTTTGAGCTGGATGAGGTAATGAATGTCTCTGATACCATTGCGGTGATCTACGATGGAAAAATCCAGGATACGTTTCCGCAGGGGACCGTGGATGAAAATACGATTGGCCTGTTGATGGCAGGAGGAAAGAATCATGAATAAAACTGTTCATATTTTGAAAAAGCCGCTCACGATGACCCTGATTGCCATCTTTTTTGGTTTTTTGGTCGCCGGAATCATTCTGGCTGCGGTCGGATATCCGCCTGTTCAGTCGCTGGGCGTTCTGTTAAACGGTGTTTTTTCGAGTCCCAAGCATATGTCTAACGTGATTATCAAAAGCACGCCTCTGATTCTGACCGGAATCGGAGTGGCCTTTGCATTTAAAACCGGCCTCTTTAACATCGGTGCGGAGGGGCAGTTTATTATGGGCTGTGTCGCGGCCACTGTGGTCGGAATTGTCTGTGATTTCCCACCGGTGATTCAGATCCCCCTGGTGCTGGGAGCGGGAGTAGCGGCAGGCGCGTTATACGGAGGAATTGCAGGCTTTCTGAAAGCAAAATTCGGTATCCATGAGGTTCTCACCAGCATCATGCTCAACTGGATTGCGCTCTATTTCTCCAACTATGTTTGCGGACTGGAGCGCTTCCATAAGCCGGACACCATCGGAACGTATGCGATCAACCGTTCCGGCTATACGATGATTCTGGGAAATTACAAGGCGACGGAAGGTGGGAAGGCCGCGCTGATGCAAAATGATTTCCTGAAAAATACGCTTTTAAAGACAGACGTCAACGCTGGATTTCTCATTGCCATCATCCTTGCCGTGCTCGTATCTTTTCTGCTTTACAAGACGGCAAAGGGATTTGAGCTTCGCGCGGTCGGCGCAAACCGGTTTGCGGCGGAGTTTACGGGAATTAATGTGAACCGGAATATCCTGCATTCCATGCTGATTTCCGGCGCGATCTGCGGGCTGGCGGCAGCTCTTTACATAACAGGCAACTCTCCCCACGGAATCGCTACACTGGCGGCATTTGAGAATACCGGTTTTAATGGGCTGGCAGTCTGTCTGATCGCGGCAAGCTCTCCGGTTGGCTGTATTTTTGCGGGACTTCTGTTCGGCGGTCTCATTTATGGCGGCCAGACACTGCAGTACGAGGTGGGCGCACCGTCCGAGATTATCAACATTGTCATCGGCATTATCGTGTTCTTTGTTGCGCTGACCCATATTATTCCGCCGCTGGTGGAACGTCTGTCAAAGGGAGGAAAAAAACATGATTAACAGTCTGACATTGTTTATCGGTATTACACTGATGTATTCAACTCCTCTGGTTTTCGCCGCACTGGGCGGAGTCGTGTCAGAGAGGTCCGGAGTGACAAACCTGGGGATTGAGGGAATGATGACAATCGGAGCGGTCACGGGAGCTACGGTGGGATATTACTCGGGAAGCGCCTGGGCCGGATTTATCGCCGCGGGGCTGGCAGGCGGACTGATTGCGCTTCTCCATGCGTTTGCCGCCATTACCTGCAAAGCGGACCAGACGATCTCCGGAATTGCCATTAACTTAATCGGACCGGGTGTGGCGCTCTTCGTCTGCCGGCTGTTATTCGACGGTGCGACCATGTCGCAGCCGGTACCAAACAAGATTCCCAAGCTGTTCGGAGGACTGAAAGTACAGGGGGCTCTTCAGAATTTAAATGTGGATGTGACCGTTGTTCTCGCGCTTTTGCTGGCTGTGTTCATCTGGTTCTTTCTGTATAAGACAAAATGGGGTCTTCACATCCGGGCCGTGGGGGAACATCCGGCTGCTGCCGATACCATGGGTATCAATGTGTATGTGATCCGCTACATCTGTGTTCTGGTTTCCGGATTGTTAGCGGGATTTGGCGGAGCCGCCATGACTCTGGCCATTATTCCGCAGTTTACGCCGACCGCTATCAGCGGCCAGGGATTTATCGCGCTGGCGGCCGTTATTTTCGGTAAGTGGACGCCACACGGGGCGTATGGCGCATGTCTTCTGTTCGGCGCGGCCCAGGCGCTGACGGTAACGCTGGGAGGCGGGAACTTCGCAGTCCCGTCACAGATTCTCGCTATGCTGCCGTATTTTATTACGATTGTGATTCTAATTCTCTTTGTTGGTAAGTCCTCTGCACCGAAGGCAAGCGGTCAGCCGTACGAGAAGGGGGCCAGATAAATATAGAAGGGGACTGGCGGCAGGCTGGGACTGGTATATCATAAAGGGAAAAATAATAAAAAATTTATGAGGAACAGTAGACTTTTTTTGTGAAATGATGCAAACTAGAGGGAGAGGATGGCGAGGATGGATGAAGGAGGTAGACCATGAATGATGTTGTATCTTTGATCAACGAGCTGCGCAGCGAAGAACGCGAGTATCTGAATAATTATCTGGCAAACGCGCCCAAGTGGCTGTTGGAAGCATTTCAGATCGTGCGTCTGAAGAAGGGAACCACGTTCATCCATGAAAACGCGCATGTGGACACTGTATACATTCTGGTAGAGGGAATTGTGAAGGCGACGGACTACCGCATTCAGGAGGTGGCGTACGATTACACCCGATTTTATCCCATTGAGGTGTTCGGGGCTATGGAATTTCTCATGGGGTATGATTTGTATAAGACGACCTTGATGACGGAGACCGACTGCCGGTTCCTCTGCGTGTCCAAGGACCAGTTCAGCCGCTGGATGCTGACGGATATCCACGCGGTGCTGGAACAGGTGAAGGCTATGAGCGTTTATCTCGTGGAGCAGGTGAGGAAGGAGCGTCTCTTTCTCTTCCTTCAGGGAATCGACCGGCTTTTTCTTCTGTTTATGCAGATATACCGGGATTCAGCCAGACGGGGTGTCTGCCGGATTCATTTGACGAGAAAGGATTTGTCCAACAGTACGGGGCTGTGTGTGAAGACGGTAAATCGGTGCGTAAGCCAGATGGAGGAAGAGGGATATATTTCCCGGGAGGGAAGGGGAATCTTAATCAGTGAAGAACAGTACCAGAGAATTAAATCGGCTATGGCGGATAAGATAGATGAGAATGACATATAACGGATTGAGAGAAAGGGAGGTCATTTATGACAAACTATTCGGAAAACGAAGGGAAACAGTATCATATCCAGGTGGGAAGGGGCGATGTGGGCCGGTACGTCATCATGCCGGGCGACCCGAAGCGGTGCGCGCTTATTGTGAAATATTTTGACGATCCGAAGCTGATCGCGGACAACCGGGAGTATGTGACGTATACCGGAACGCTTGACGGAACGCCTGTCAGCGTTACCTCCACTGGAATCGGCGGACCGTCGGCTTCGATCGCTATGGAAGAGCTGGTGATGTCGGGGGCGGATACCTTTATCCGTATCGGCACCTGCGGCGGGATGGATATCAATGTTAAGAGCGGGGACCTGGTGATTGCCAACGGAGCTATCCGTATGGAGGGCACCAGCCGCGAATATGCTCCTATCGAATTTCCGGCGGTTCCCGATTTTGATGTGACGAACGCCCTGGCAGCGGCGGCGAAGAAGCTGGAAAAACCGTATCACGTCGGCGTTGTCCAGTGCAAGGATTCTTTCTATGGCCAGCATTCACCGGAGACGAAGCCGGTATCGTATGAGTTGATGAATAAGTGGAACGCCTGGCTGCGTCTGGGCTGTAAGGCTTCCGAGATGGAATCGGCGGCGTTGTTTATCGTGGCCAGCGCGCTGAAGGTGAGGGCGGGATCGGTATTTCTCGTTATGGCTAACCAGGAGAGGGCGAAGGAAGGGCTTGAGAACCCGATTGTCCATGACACGGATGCGGCCATCCGGACAGCTGTCGAGGCCATCCGGCTGATGATTCAGGAAGAAAACAGCAAAAATTGAGAAGGAGACAGGCAAATGAGTATGACACCAACAGCCCACAACGGGGCGAAACAGGGAGAGATAGCGAAGACAGTACTGATGCCGGGCGACCCGCTGCGTGCAAAATATATTGCGGAGACGTATCTGGAAAATCCGGTGTTAGTGACATCAGTGCGCAACATGTTCGGTTATACCGGAACGTATAAGGGAAGAGAGATTTCCGTCATGGGCGGCGGAATGGGAATGCCCTCTGTGGGCATTTACACGTATGAGCTGTTCCATTTCTATGGCGTGGAGCAGATTATCCGCATCGGTTCCGCAGGAGCCTTACAAGACGGGGTAAAGCTTATGGACGTGGTAATCGGCATGGGAGCCTGCACGGATTCCAACTATGCTTATCAGTACGGCCTCCCCGGGACATTTGCCCCTATTGCTGACTACGGTCTGCTGGCGAAAGCGGTTGATACGGCGAAAGCACAGGGGACCCATGTGGTGGTAGGCAATATCCTTTCTTCCGACATTTTCTATAACGCGGACACTACCGTAAATGACAAGTGGCGCAGTATGGGCGTGCTGGCCGTGGAGATGGAAGCGGCCGCGCTGTATATGAACGCCGCGGCTGCGGGAAAGAAAGCGCTTTGTATGCTGACAATCTCGGATCTGATCTACGGCGAGGAGAAATTAAGCGCCGAGGAGCGCCAGTTGGGATTTGGAAAGATGATGGAGATCGCTCTGGAACTGTAAGGAGGCACAGGAGGAAATTATGGACGGAAAAGAAACGTTGAAGTATGTGGATCATACGCTGCTGACACAGACAGCAACCTGGGAAGAAATCAGGAAGATCTGTGACGAGGCCATGGAATTTGGGACCGCGTCGGTCTGCATTCCCCCTTCCTATGTGAAGGCGGCGAAGGAATATATGAAGGACCGCATGGCGGTCTGCACGGTGATCGGTTTTCCGAACGGTTATTCCACGACCGCGGTAAAAGCGTATGAGACAAAGGACGCGATTGCAAACGGTGCCGATGAGATTGACATGGTCATCAATATCGGCTGGGTGAAGGACGGCAGATACGACCGTGTGGAGGAGGAGATCCGCACGTTAAAGGAATGCTGCAAAGATAAGATATTAAAGGTCATCATCGAGACCTGCCTTCTCACCGATGAGGAGAAAATCCGTATGTGCGAGGTCGTAACCCGTTCCGGCGCTGACTTTATCAAGACATCCACCGGATTTTCCAAAGCGGGAGCAACCTTTGACGATGTGGCTCTTTTCAAGGCTCATGTGGGAAAAGAGGTAAAGATCAAAGCCGCAGGCGGCATCTCGTCGCTCTCAGATGCGGAAAAGTTCCTGGAGCTGGGCGCGGAGCGCCTGGGAACCAGCCGGATGATCAAGCTGGTAAAGCAGGAGAAGAGTGACGGCGGATATTAAGCACTGTTACTGCGGTATTTATGCAATTGTTTGGTAAAGGAAAGGAGGCCGTTATGGATTGTACGGAGGAAATGGCTGTGCTTAGGGCAAAGCTTCCCGCTGAGGAGATGATATCCCAGGCATTTTCGGCCATGGCGAAGGCCTACGCCCCTTATTCCGGATTTAAAGTCGGAGCAGCGCTGCTCACGGCTGACGGAATAATCTATCAGGGCTGCAACATTGAAAACGCGGCGTATACCCCCAGCAACTGTGCGGAGCGGACGGCGTTCTTCAAGGCGGTCAGCGAAGGGGTGAGAGAGTTTACTGCGATCTGTATCGTCGGCGGGAAGGAGGGTGTCCCGGAAGGATTGACGGCTCCCTGCGGCGTCTGCCGCCAGGTGATGATGGAATTCTGCGACCCGGAGACATTTCAGATTATTCTGCCTTCCAGCAGGGAGGAGTATGAAATCTTTACGCTGAAGGAATTGCTGCCCATCGGGTTCGGACCAAAGAATTTGCTGTAGAGATGGAAAGAGCGGTAATTAAAAGCTGGTAAAAAAGAAAAATAACGAATAATAAAGAGTAACAAAGAATAGAAGAAGCGCTTTTCCGGTCATGGTTGGATCGGAAAAGCGCTTCTTTTTAAAATCCCAAAGTTTCTCCAACGAGAATGACTTTGATACGGCCTTTGACTCTCTGGCGTCCGAGCACCAGAGAATTGCAGCAGCGCCTTGCATCATACATGCATCCGGAAGCCATGTTCCTCTGGTCATACTGCACGTCCCTTTTCATGGCAGATTTGGACCGATACAGCCCGCGTAGCCCGCTGTGCCTCCTTTAGTGGGGCAAAATCTCTCATAAAGTTGGATACACAGATGTCGGAAAACAATTTTCAAACATGCTCTAACTATTTCTCTCTACTCTTCACAATTATAGCAGAAGCAGGAGGTCATATGATCGTTGACCAGCCCGACCGACTGCATGTAGGCATAAATAATGGTAGGGCCTACAAATTTAAATCCCAGGTTCTTTAAATCCTTACTGATTTTTTCTGCTAACGGAGTGCTGGCAGGAACGTCAGACATGGTTTCCCAGGCATTTTTGATAGGCTTGTTATCCACATAGGACCATAAGAACTGGTCCAGGGAACCGTATTTTTCACACAACACGAAGTAAGCCCTGGCGTTTAAGATGGCTGCGTTGATCTTTAAACGGTTTCGGATGATTCCGGCGTTCTGCATCAGCTCTTCGATCTTCTCTTCGCCGTATGTACTGATGATGGCCGGATCGAAATCATCGAAGGCCTTTATAAAGGCATCCCGCTTCTTCAGGATGGTAATCCAGCTTAAACCTGCCTGCATACCCTCCAGAATCAGCATTTTAAATAGTGTTCTCTCATCGTGAACGGGTTTCCCCCATTCGTTATCGTGATACTCCTGGTTCAGTATATCGTGGGCGGCCCAGTCACACCGTGTGAGTTTGTCTGACATTGGTTATCCTCTTTCTGTGTTGGTATTGGGATTCTTTTGAAATCCAGTTCTTCTGCAAATAATTCCCTGAGTGCGTCACACCTTGTATTTACCTCCTTATACGTTTCCCAGGCGGCTGAGCCAGAAGTTATCTTTCTTTAGATAGACAATCAGCTTTCTGGGGAGGCCGCTGCAGTGTATGACGGTTCATCAATATTCTCCCTTCCATTATAGTAGAACTTTGTATTCACATCAATAGATATCCATAGATAAATCGCCTCCCGGCTGTCAAAAAGTTTACTGTTCTCTCCCCGTCTGGGGTACCGCAGTCTGGTAAATTCATACACGTTTAAAACTGATGAGGTCTTCCACGAGTATCGTGTTTGTGGTACAATGAGACACAGCCGACAGTGTCCGGTGAGAGATTAAATTTGATTTTGGAGACAGAGATATGATAAACCGGATTATTATGATCATTATGGCGCTGGGCGCCGTGGCTGGGGGAATTGACCGTATCCTGGGGAACCGTTTTGGGTATGGGAAGAAATTTGAGGAAGGCTTTCAGTATCTGGGGCCGACTGCGCTGTCCATGGTGGGGATCATCTGCCTGGCCCCGCTGGTATCGGGGACGCTGGGAAGGCTTATCATTCCGGTTTACCGGTTCCTTGGGGTGGACCCCGCCATGTTTGGAAGCCTTCTGGCCATCGATATGGGAGGATATCAGCTTTCCATGGAGCTGGCGGAGAATCCGCTGATTGGAAAGTACGCGGGAATCGTGGCGGCCTCCGTGTTTGGATGCACGATTGTCTTTACCATTCCGGTAGGGATGGGGCTGATCGAAGAGGGCGACCGCCCTGTATTTGCAAAGGGAATTATGCTGGGACTGGCTGCCATGCCGGCGGCGCTGATCACCGGAGGGGCTGTGTGCGGCCTGGGGATCGGGGAGATTCTGCATCAGAATCTTCCAGTTCTGGTCCTGGCTTTTCTGCTGGGAATCGGTCTGTTCCGTATTCCTGATGGCATGGTGAAAGGCTTTGAGGTGTTCGCTGTTCTTATCCGTACCGTGATAACCGCCGGGCTTGTGCTGGCGGCGGTTACATATATGACAGGATTTGTGGTGATTCCCGGAATGGCTCCCATCGAGGAGGCCATGGCGGTGGTTTCATCCATCGGTGTAGTGCTTCTGGGCAGTCTTCCCGTGACGGAATTTCTTCAGCGCCGGCTGAAACGGCCCTGTACCGCACTGGGCGCCAGAATGGGGCTGGACAGCATCAGTGTCCTGGGGCTGTTGGTCAGTATCGTGAGTCCCATACCGGCGCTCGTCATGATGAAGGACATGAACACGTTTGGCAAGCTTGTCAATGTGGCGTATATGGTGAGCTCAGCCTCCATGCTGGCCGCCCATCTGGGATTTACCGTGAGCACCGAGCCGGATATGCTGCCTGCGCTGCTGGTTTCCAAACTGGCCGGGTGCGCGGCTGCAATTGCGCTGGTAGTCATAACGTCGAATACAAAGAAGAGATCATAGGTTACTGTTTATAGCCAGGAATTTTAAGTTCCTGGCTATTGAACTGTTCAAATAATGAAATTTATGGTATGATATGTACTATATAAGCATTTGGCGGGGGAAGCCGGACTGAAACACCGCAGATATTTGATGCAACGTTCGATAAAATATTCTAAATGAATCCTTAATTATCAAAAAATGTTCGTAAAATGCGGTGCATTTGAACAAAACGATCAGGAAAATGTATTTTAAGTGAAAATGTCTTCTGCGGAGAGCAGGAAACGAAACTATAACAGGGTATAAGAGGTTGTCGAAGTGAAAAACAAAAAGGGTGTCATTGTAAAAAGGCAGCAGACGATTTTACAGAGACTGCAGAAAGAGAAAGAAGTATCGGTTGATCAATTAGCCAATGAACTGGGAGTCTCACCGCTTACCATAAGACGGGATTTGATTGATTTTGAAAATCAGGGATTTGTGAAACGCCATTACGGCGGTGCAAAATTGATAGAAGGCACCCTTTTTGAAGATCCGACGCTGGAGGTTCCGCCTGCCACCGGTCAGGACGGAACGACGGATTACAGAAGAGTCGTTGCAAAGAAGGCTGCAGAGCTGATTGAAGAGGGCGATATAATATTCGTCAACAGCAGTAAGACGGCTCTTTTAATGCTGGACTATATATCCGGCAAGCGGGTCAGCGTGATAACGAATAATGGAAATGCCATTACCAGCAGTCACGATCCGCTGGTCAGCATTATTCTGACTGGTGGGGAGCTGCACGGAACGAAATGTTCCCTGGTAGGGGATTTTGCACTTGCCACCATACGGAAGATCCGGGCGAACAAGTGCTTCATCGGAGTCAGCGGGATCACGGCAGAAGGCGAGATCAGCACGGCGGTGCTTCAGGAAACCATGGTAAACAGCCTGATGATCGAGCGGGCAAAGGATATGGTCGTCATACTGGCGGATCATAAGCGTATCGGCAAGCTGCATAATTTTATCATCGCGGATACCCATCAGATTACCCATATCGTTACGGACGAGTTGGCCGACGAGGCGGTTACGTCAAGGCTGGAAAAAGATAACGTGACCATATTGAAGGGCCACGTTACCGATTGATATGTAATGACAGATAACAGAATATTTAAGTGTAAGGATACAGTCTGGAATAAGATTCCTGATACAGACTGTATCCTTTTTTGTAGTTGTCCCTGTTTTCCGGGAGTGTCTGCGTAACGGCATCGGCGGCCCGGGCGGCCCGAAAGGCTTCTTCCCAGCCGGGATACAGCCCGGTGGCTACGGCGGCGGACATCCATGCGCCTAAGGCAGTGGACTCCGGATTGCTGTACTGGGTGACCGGCGTTCCCAGGATTCCGGCCAGGGACGGCGCCAGGGACGGGCATTTCGTAAGGCCGCCGCTTAAGACAATGGACGAGGGGACGGGAAGATACCGTGCCATGCACTCCATATTGACCTTTATCTCATAGCAGATCCCTTCTAAGATGGCTCTGGCCATATCCCCTCTTGAGGAGGACAGCGTGAGACCCAGGAGGGAGGCTGTGGCCATACTGTTCCAGTCAGGAGTCCCCTGTCCCTGAAAATAAGGCAGAGCGATGATGCCGCCTGCCGCAGGAGGCGAATTTAGGATTTCCTGATTGATCAATTCAAAACTGCGGTCGTCTTCAGGATAAAAGGCGTTATGAAACCAGTTAAAGGCGGAACAGCAGGCCAGAATACTGCTTTCTAAAACGTATTTTCCTGGTATTGCACTGGCGCCCGCGATGACTTCGCTGCCTTTAACCACAGGCAGTTCATCGCAGCCGCTGATGATGTAAGCGCCGGTACCTGTCGTGATCTGGGCGTCTCCGTGGTGGATCACTCCCTGGCCCAGCGCGGAGCACTGCTGATCGCCTCCGGCCGATATGAGCGGCGTCCCTTCCAAAAGTCCGGTGAGCCGCGAAAATGGGCCGGATATGTGTCCCGCCACAGTGCCGGGAGATATGAGATCACAGAGCTTGGAGCGGGGGAGTTCAAAGAGCCGCAGAAGCTCCTCATCCCACTCCCGGGTTCCCAGATTCATGAGAAGAGAGCGGCTCCCGTAGGTATGGTCGGTGACCAGAGTACCCGTCATAAACCATACCAGATAATCGGGAATGACTGCCAGTTTTGCCGCATGTTCAAACAGTTCCGGCTGATTTTTGCGGATCCAGGCCATTTTACTGCCCGAGTAAACCGGATTGACCCGGCTTCCTGCCTTTTGGATTATAACAGGATCAGACTTCTTTAAATCATGGCAGAGAGGTACTGTACGTTTGTCCTGCCACATGATCGCCGGAGACAGTGGTTCCATATCTTTCGACAGTGGAAGTACGGAGGAGCGCTGTGACGTGAGAGACAGCACATCAATCTCCAGATTTTCTTCTTTGGCGGCCTGCGCCAATCCGGAACAGATCCGGATCAGTGCCGAGGTCCATTCAGAAGCATTCTGCTCCACACGAATCTGATCAATATAGAACGGGGAATAGGAAATTTGAACCTTTTTCAGTTCTGCTGCGTGCGCATCGTATAAAATACCCCTCATGCTGGAAGTCCCAACATCAATCACTAAAACGTTCATATAATCCTCCTAAATGAACGAAAAATAAAAGAAAACTCAAGAATACAAGGACAGCATACCAAAGAACGTACAATAAATCAATAGAAAATCACGCATATCACAATGAAAAATAAAAATATAGTTCGTAAAAGTGACAAAATGAACTATTGGAAACGAAAAAAAGCATAAAAACAACATAAAATAAAAAATATTTCTTGGCACTATTGACATAATGTACATAAAAGAATATAATGAACATACAAAACAATCGTAAAACCAATAAATGATCGTAAAAACTTGGCGGTTTTTATTGGCATTCAAAATGGAGGGATTATTCACATGAAGAAAAGAAACGTAAGTGTAATGCTGGCAGCCGCAGCCGCAGTGACAGTTCTTGCAGGATGCAGCGGTACCGGAACGAAGACAGAGACTACAACAGCAGCTCCGGCGGCTGAGTCTGCGACAACAGCGGCGGGAGAAAGCAAAGAGGCATCAGGAGAAAAGACGAAGTTAAAACTGGCTCTTTGGGACTATGACGTGGAGGGCTCTGTATACCCGGCCATGATGGAGGCGTTTAACCAGAAATATCCCAATATTGAAGTGGAAGTCATCAACGCGCCGGCCAACGATTACGAGACAAAGCTTACCACGATGCTGGCTTCCGGCGACGATATTGACGTATATTTTGCAAAATCCAATACTTCTTATCCGACGCTGGTGCAGAAGAATTTTGCCCTCGACTTAAATGCCGTAGCAAAAGAAAAAGGATTTGATCTCACCCCTTACGGAACTGTTCTGGAACAGCATTATGTGATAGACGGCGGCCTCTATGCCCTTCCGTTCCGGACCAATGACTGGGTGATCTATTATAATAAGAAGATTTTTGATGATGCAGGAGTTGCATATCCCACCAATGATATGACATGGGAGCAGTTCTTTGAACTCGGAAAGCAGTTAAGCCATGACGATGTCTACGGATGTGCGTTCTATCCAAAACCAGGATTTATCGCACCGTGTCTCGTCGGAGCCGTAAACGGGTTTGATATTACTTCCAGCGATTTTAATGAGCTGGTGCCGGCAGCAACAAAAGTCATGGAAGCGATGAAAGACGGCGTCTGGGAAGACTATGCGGAGTCTGTCTCCATGTCGAAGGATCAGACATACTTCTACCAGGGAAAGTGGGGCATGCTGTATAACGGTTCCTGGATGACGCAGCTTCTGGAAGCACAGGATCTAGGATTTGAATACGGCATTGTGAAATCTCCTTATTGGGAAGGCACCGAGAAGAAGGGCTTTGCAACCTCTACTCCGGTACTGATCAATCCTAAGACGGAAAAATTAGATGCGGCATGGGATTTGATGACGTTTCTCTGCGGAGAAGAGGGCGCAAAGATCGTTGCAGAATCCATGCTGGTTCCGGGATATATGTCAGATGAGATTATGACCACATTTAAAGAGAGCACAGGGCTTGACGAATCATCCATGGAAGCGCTGACGGACAATGTCAGTTACGGCCTTGGAGAAGCAAGTGTGAATTTAGGCCAGATGTCAAGTGCGGTAAACGAAGAACTTGAGCTTGTACTTACAGACAACCAGTCTCCGGAAGAGATGGCTGAAAACTTAAATACCCGTCGTGAAGAGATCCTGTCTCAGAACTAAAGGGTGGTTCCTGAGCCGGTACGATATTTTGAGCACTGCACTGCGCAGTTCATTACGCAGTGCAGCTTCAAGTCTGCCGGCTCAGACTTTAAAAAGCGTCACGCGCTGAGCGGAGATGACATGTATTGCACGTAAGCGGCCAGGGTGCGCCCGTGAAGTGCTCATAACAAGGAGGGACGATATGGCAAAAACGACAGCAGTATACAAGTCGAACCAGGTAGTGGTCAACCGGAACAGAAAGATGGCGTTCTGTTTTTTGCTGCCAAATATCATCGGATTTGCAGTTTTTACCTTAATACCGGCTGTTTGGGCAATCGGTTTAAGCTTTACGAATTGGGACGGGTCCGGTGCTGCTAAGTTTGTGGGAATTAAAAACTATATCAATCTGTTTCGCGATTCAAACTTTACGATATCCCTTTGGAATACCATTATTTATACGGTGGGGACCGTGCCGTTTATCATCATGCTGTCGCTGGTTATGGCATTTATTCTGGATTCCGGCATTAAGTTTTCTTCTGCAATCCGTGCAGCGCATTTCTTTCCGCATATTTCCTCTATTGTTGCAATTTCAGTCGTATGGCAGTTTCTTTATTCCAAGAACGGCCCCCTAAATCAGATCCTGCACAGTATTGGTCTTCAAAATGTTCCTGCGTGGCTGTCGGATAAGGACTGGGCGCTGCTGGCTGTAATGATCATGATTATCTGGAAAGGAATCGGATACTATATGATCATTTATCTGGCGGGCTTAAAGGGGATTGATAACTCGCTGTATGAGGCGGCTACTGTAGACGGAGCCAATTCATTCCAGCGCTTCCGGTTTATTACGATTCCGCAGCTTAAACCGGTTACCTTTTACATAACCATCATGTGTATCATCAACTCGTTCCAGGTATTTACGCCGATTTTCATCATGACAAAGGGCGGCCCGGGACGCGCTACATCCGTGCTGGTGCTTCAGATTTACAAAGAGGCATTCCAGAATTACAAGTTTGGCTACGCATCGGCAGAGGCTATGGTACTGTTTGCCTGTATCTTAGTGGTGACGCTGATTCAGTTTAAACGCCAAAAACAGGATTAGGAGGGAGAGAGCATGGCAGAAAAAAAGAAAAAAACCGGACTTGCACTGTTCCTATCGATTGTCAAGTATACGGTAGTCATCGCATCGTCTTTAACTATGATTCTTCCGTTCCTCTGGATGCTGTCTTCTTCCTTTAAAGACAGTCTGGAAGTCTTCAATTTCCCTATCCAGTGGATCCCTCAGAATCTGAAACTGGAAAATTACTCCTATATCTGGAATAAGGCCAATTATCCGCAGTTGTTTTTTAACACACTGAAGCTGACGGTGGTGATTACCATTCTGCAGATCGTGACGTGCAGCCTGGCGGCTTATGCATTCAGCAAGCTGGTATTTCCGGAGAGGGATAAGATCTTTATCCTGTACCTGGCAACGCTGATGCTTCCCTACCAGGTGGTTATGATTCCTCAGTTTTCCGTTATCAAGATATTCGGACTCACCAATACCCATATGGCGCTGATCCTGATTCAGGCGTTTAACCCCATGGGCGTATTTCTGATGAAGCAGTTCTTCGATGGAATTCCCAATGAACTGAGCGAGGCGGCGCGGATTGACGGCCTGAATGAGTTCGGAATCTATTCCAAGATCATCATGCCTCTTTCCAAATCGGTAATCGGAACGCTGGTGATCCTGACCTCTGTATCCGTATGGAACGATTTTCTGGCTCCGCTTATCTACATCAATTCCAGGGAACTGTATACCATTCAGCTGGGACTGCGCAACATGATCAGTGAGTTTACGGCAGAGTACGGGCCGATCATGGCTGCATCGGTTATCTCGATTATACCGATCCTGATCGTATTCCTGTGTTTCCAGAGTTTCTTCGAGCAGAGTCTGGCATCCTCCGGTGTCAAGGGATAAGAAAGGAGAGCGCGGTATGAACGTGGATTTTAAGGCAAAGCCATTCTTCCTGGATGAGAGTGATATCGCATGGGTACAGGGCTGTATGAAGAAAATGACCGTGGAAGAGAAGGTCAGCCATCTGTTCTGTATTCTAATCAAGGATAAACCGGTGGAAGAGATGGCAGCGGAAATGGATGCCCTCGGCTTTTATCCGGGCGGCTATATGACCGATGTTTTTCCAGCGAGGAAAGTGAAAGAAAATTTCAAAAAGCTTCAGGCCAGAACCGGGATTCCTCTGCTGTTTGCGTCGAATCTCGAGCGAGGAGCGGATGGGATCTGCAAAGAAGGCACTTTATTCGGAACGCAGATGCAGGTCGCGGCAGCCGGAGATAAGAGATGGGCGTATGAGCTGGGGCGGGTCTGTGGGGAGGAGGCGGCGGCAACCGGGGCCAATTGGAACTTTGGGCCGATTCTGGATATTGACACGAATTATCACAATCCCATTACGAATACGAGAGTCTTCAGTTCCGACCAGGAAACGGTTCTTCAGATGTCCAGGGAGTTTGTCAGAGGACAGATGGAAAGCGGTATGGCCGTATGCATGAAGCACTGGCCTGGAGACGGGCGGGATGAACGGGACCAGCATATGGTAACCACCATCAACGACTGCACGGCCAGGGAGTGGGATGCCTCCTATGGAAAGATTTATAAGGCATTGATAGAAGACGGCGCGGAAACCGTCATGGCCGCCCATATCTTGCTGCCGGCATACTCCAGAAAGATGAATCCGGATATCCGGGATGAGGAGATTCTTCCCGGCTCCCTGTCCTGCGATCTGACCACAAGGCTCCTGCGGGAGCAGCTGGGATTTAATGGGTTGGTGGTGACGGATGCCACGACGATGACCGGATTCATGCAGACCATGGCCAGAAGAGACGCCCTGCCCCTTGCGGTGGCGGCAGGCTGCGATATGATCCTGTTTACCCTGGATTTAAAAGAAGATTACCAGTACGTGCTGGACGCGGCAGCAGACGGAACCATCAGCAGGGAACGTCTGGACGAGGCGGTTGCACGGATTCTGGCTTTAAAGGCTCATCTAAAGCTTCATAAAAAGATGGAGGAGGGAACCCTGTTTCCGGGAGATGAGGCGCTGAAGGTGTTTGAACGCGAGGATAACCGTAATCTGGCCAGGGAATGTGCGGACCGGTCGGTTACCCTGGTTAAGGACACCCAGAACCTGCTCCCCATAAGCCCCAGGACGCAGAGGCGGATTCTGCTCCATATCCTGGGCGACAAGGGTGGTTACCACGATCCCATCTGCAATCAGGCGGAGTATCTGGCCGGGCTGCTGGAAAGAGAAGGGTTTGAAGTAACCGTCTACGATGCTTCCAGAAAAGATCTGCTTCCGATCGGGAACAGCATAGAGAGCATGACGAAGCGGTTTGACCTGATTCTGTATTACTGCAGCGTGAAAACTTCCGGCAGCGATAATGTTTCCAGAATTTCCTGGACCGCGCCGGGCGGATGCAACACACCCAGATACATTTATGAAATCCCGACACTCTTTATATCTGTGGATAACCCTTATATGCTCCTGGATGTACCAAAGGTCAGGACATACATCAATGGTTATACACCCAGCAGATACGTAATCGATGCCATAGTCGAAAAAATAATGGGGAGAAGCCGGTTTACAGGGAAAAATCCGGTGGACCCGTTTTGCGGGCTGTTCCATACCCGGCTTTAAAGACTGTTTGACATCGGAACGTCTAACATCAGAAAGTGAGAATGAGATGGACTGGACCTGTGAGGCAGAACGAAAAATTATTGAAAAAATGGACTGGGTTTCAGAAAAATCCAGATTTAAAATCCCGTATACGACGTTTTCGGGAACTCATGACAACAAGATTGACGAGGACCGGCAGTTTGGCTGGGATGATGGCGTTTCCTGGTGGACCAACGGCTTCTGGCCGGGAATCATGTGGCTTCTCTATCTGCGCACCGGGGACCAAAAGTATGTGGATATCGCCCGGCATGCGGAAAAAAAGCTGGATCAGGCATTTGCCGATTTCTATGGTCTGCATCACGATATGGGCTTTGTATGGCTTCCGTCCGCGGTGGCCGATTACAGGATTACGGGAAATCCGGAGTCAAGAAAACGCGGCCTGATGGCAGCCACCATCCTTTCCGGCCGCTTCAATCCGGCGGCCCGGATTTTTCGGGCATGGGATCAGTGGAGCGGCGCGCCGGATGAGGACACAGCGGGCTGGGCCATTATTGACTGCATGATGAACATCAATCTGCTCTACTGGGCCTCCGATGAAACCGGTGATCCCAGATTCCGGGAGCAGGCGGTGATGTATGCCGACCAGGTGATGAAATACTATATCAGGCCGGATGGCTCCTCCAATCATATCATGAAGTTCGATCCGGTGACCGGGGAGTTCATAGGGTCCCTGGGCGGTCAGGGATATGCGGATGGCTCCAGCTGGACCAGAGGCCAGGCCTGGGCCATGTATGGATTTGCGTCGAGCTATATCCATACGAAAGATGAACGCTATTTAGACACCGCCAAACGGACGGCGCATTACTTTATAGCCAATATACCGGAAAACGGTTTGATCCCGGTTGATTTCCGGGCGCCGAAGCAGCCGTATTATGAGGATTCCTCGGCGGCAGCGGCAGCAGCCAGCGCGCTTCTGGAGCTTGCGCGGCTGACCGCAGCGTGCGAATCGGAGGTCTATCGGCGCGCAGCAGAAAAGCTATTGAAGGCACTGTATGAGAAACGGTGCAATTTCTCAAAAGACAGCGACTGTATCCTGGAAAAGTGTACAGCGGCATATCACCATAAAAATCATGAGTTTCACATCATTTATGGAGATTACTATTTTATCGAAGCAATCTTTAAGCTTCAAGGTGAAACTTATCAAATGTGGTAAAGTGCATTCACAGAAACCGGACAGAAAGCGTTTCCGAGGGCACTCGGTAGAAAATGGAGGAAGCAAATATGAGCAAAGTATCAGAACTGACGAGAGAAAAATGGATATTGGGCGCGTTTCCGGAATGGGGGACATGGCTGAATGAAGAGATCGACCAGGAGGAGGTAAAGCCGGGAACCTTTGCGATGTGGTGGATCGGCTGTACCGGACTCTGGATCAAAACAGAAAATAAAACGAATATTGCCATCGATCTGTGGTTTGGCAATGGAAAACGGTCTCAGAAAACGAAGGAGATGGACCCGTTTCATCAAATGCGGAATATGACCGGCGGCCGTGCGACACAGCCGAATCTCCGGGCTGCGCCCATCGTCTACGACCCGTTTGCTGTTACGGCAGTTGACGCGGTATTGTCCACCCATTACCACAATGACCATATTGATCCTTTTTTTGCGGCGGCTGTGATGCAGAACTGCGGTGGCGAGGTGCCCTTTATCGGTCCGCTAAAGAGCGTGGAGAAGTGGCTGAGCTATGGGGTTCCGGAATCGAGATGCAGAGTGGTCAAACCGGGAGATACGATTAAAATAAAGGACGTGGAAATAATGGTTACGGATTCCTTTGACAGAACGTGTCTTGTCACGGCGGATGAGGACATCCGGGGTGTGCTGCCGGACGATATGGATGACAAGGCTGTGAACTACGTGATCAAGACACCGGCCGGAACCGTGTACCATTCCGGGGATTCCCATTACAGTACATACTATGCCAAACACGGAAAGGATTTCGATATTGATATTGCCTTTGGTTCCTACGGAGAGAATCCGGCGGGCAATCAGGATAAGATGACGTCCGTGGATATTCTTCGTATGGCGGAGGCGTTAAAATGCAGGGTGGTGATTCCCATCCATTACGACGTATGGACTAACTTTAAGGCAGATCCCCTTGAGATTCTCATGCTTTACAATTATAAGAAAGACGTTTTACAGTATCAGTTCCATCCGTTTATCTGGGACGTGGGCGGCAAATACGTCTGGCCGGTGGACCGGGATAAGATTCAGTACCATTACAGACGCGGCTTTGAAGACTGCTTTACGGATGAGCCTAACGTACCGTTCCGTTCCCTGCTGTAAGACCGGGGCAAAGGAGTAACGATGAAATTATATACTTTGGGACTTTATGAGAAATCGATGCCAAATGAGTTAAGCTTTCGGGAAAAGCTTACGTATGCCAAAGAGGCGGGGTATGATTTCCTGGAAATGAGTATCGATGAAACCGAAGAAAAACTGGCGCGGCTGGACTGGAGCGTGGAAAAGCGGGCCTCTCTCGTACAGGATATGTACGAGGCGGGACTTCCGATCCGAACCATGTGTTTAAGCGGCCACCGGAAATACCCGTTGGGAAGCAGCGAGGAATCCGTTCGGATCCGCGGCATGGAAATCATGGAAAAGGCCATCAATCTGGCGGATGACCTGGGAATCAGAATTATCATGCTGGCGGGATATGACGTGTATTATGAGGAGTCCAGCGAATTCACAAAAAAGATGTTTGAAATGAATTTGAGAAAAGCGGTGGATATGGCCGCGAGCAGGAGCATACTGCTGGGCTTCGAGACCATGGAAACCGAGTTCATGAATACGGTCGGAAAGGCCATGAAATATGTGCAGCTGATGGGATCGGATTATCTGGGAGTATATCCCGACATCGGCAATATCACCAATGCGGCGAAGCAGTATAAGACCGATGTAATCGAGGATTTAAAGTCGGGGAGCGGCCGTTTGCTGGCCATGCATTTAAAAGAGACGGTGCCGGGGAAATTCCGGGAGATTCCGTACGGAAGCGGCCATGTGAATTTTGAAGAGGCGATCAGAGAGGCGTGGCGGCTGGGAATCCGAAGATATGTGACGGAATTCTGGTATACAGGAGGCGGCGACTGGAAGGAAGAACTTCGGAAGGCGAATCGGATGATGACCGACATACTAGGCAGACAGGCGAAGGAGGAAGAACATGCAAGTTGAAAAAAAAGTGCTGGCCAATTTAACAAAGTGCTATTCCATCGCCCCCCTGACGTATCAGGGAAGGTTTCATTTTCTGGTGGCGGCAGAGAAGACAGACCGCTGTATCCTGTTCGATGAGACGGGAAAGGAGGTGGACACTGTATGGGAGGGGCCGGGCGGAGTTATGACGATGGTCCAGGTGCCGGGAAGCGACGGACAGTTTCTGGCGACCCATAAGTTCTATTCCCCCAATGATTCCAAAGAAGCAAAGATTGTAACGGTAACGCCTGCAGACGGAGTCTGGGAGGTGAAAACCCTGGCGGAGCTTCCGTTTGTGCACCGGTTCGATATTCTCGTCAGAAACGGTGTAAAGTACTTGATCGCCTGTACGCTGAAGTCCGGCCATGCATATAAGGATGACTGGAGCTGCCCCGGAAAGGTATACTGCGCCGTGCTTCCGGATGATTTGAGCACTTTTGACGAGTCCCATCCGCTGCCGCTTACGGTTTTAAAGGAAGGCCTGACGAAAAACCATGGCTACGCCAGGACAGAAGACGGCGGCGTGGATACTGCGGTGATCTCCTGTGAAAACGGCATATTTCAGTTCCTTCCTCCGAAACAGAGGAACGGAGCGTGGGAGATCCGGGAACTCCTCGATGTACCGGCTTCCGATGCGGTGCTGCTGGATCTGGACGGGGACGGCAGAAAGGAACTGGCGGTGCTGTCGCCGTTTCATGGAGATACGTTTTCGATCTATCAGGACCGGGGAGAAGGTTTTTTTAAGGTATATGAATGCCCGGATAAAATGGAATTCTTACATGCCGTTTATGGCGGCCCGCTGTGCCGGATTCCCCGGGTCGTAATCGGTTTCCGGAAAGGCGAACGAAATCTCCTATCGTTTTCTTATAGCAGAGAGAGCGGGACGTATGAGCGGGAAATCATTGACAGGGACTGTGGTCCGGCCAATGTCTGTCATTACATGGTGAATCAGAACGATGTGATCATATCCGCCAACCGGGAAACCGACGAAATCGCCATGTATACAGTGACTCCATCTTCTGACGAACTGAAGTGTGTCTGAAAATTGCTTCTCGTCAGAGGCGCGTCACACTTTGTGAAAGATTTATGAGAGGAAAGGGTATACTGGAAATTCTTTTTTATTGAGAAATCCATATCTCAAATTAAAAATATATTTAAAGGGAAATGGGTATTTTGCCGTACAGCTATTGCTCAGGCGGGTGCTCGTTTCTTTTTTGTCTATGATATTATAAAGGTACAAATTACCATCTGCATCATGACGAATTAGCATGGAGCCAGGTATGTTTTTCCATCATCCCACTTTATAGTTCAGGGATAAGACTCCGGTTTCAACATTACAGATGTTCTAAAAAAACAACTTGTTCACACTATGGTACAAGTGCTACTGTTGTAGTATAATAATATCAGTGATAAGGAGGATTTTTTTATGGAGAGGAAAGCATACAAGTTCTGGTTCGCAACGGGGTCACAGGATCTTTATGGTGACGAGTGTCTGAGAAAGGTGGCAGAGCATTCCAGAATCATTGTAGAGGGGCTTAACCGGTCGGGACTTCTGCCTTATGAAGTGATCTGGAAACCGACTCTGATCGACAATACATCGATCCGCGCATTGTTTCATGAGGCCAACAGTGACGGGGAATGCGCGGGTGTCATCACGTGGATGCATACGTTTTCACCGGCCAAGTCCTGGATTCTCGGCCTTCAGGAGTACAGAAAGCCTCTGCTTCATTTACATACGCAGTTTAACCAGGAGATTCCCTATGACACCATTGACATGGATTTTATGAATGAGAACCAGTCCGCTCACGGGGACCGGGAATTCGGCCACATGGTGACGAGAATGGGCATTGAGAGAAAGGTTATTGTCGGTTTCTGGGATGAGAGTTCCGTGCAGGCGGCGATCGGCTCCTGGATGAGAACCGCGGTGGGCGTCATGGAGAGCAGCCATATCCGTGTCGTCCGCGTGGCCGATAATATGAGAAATGTAGCAGTAACCGAGGGCGATAAGGTGGAAGCCCAGATGAAGTTCGGATGGGAGATCGACGCCTATCCGGTGAACGAGATCGCAGATTATGTAAATGACGTGGCAGCAGGCGATGTAAGCGCTCTGGTGGAAGAGTACTACGATAAGTACGATATTCTGTTAGAGGGAAGAGATGCCGGAGAGTTTAAGAATCACGTTGCAGTACAGGCTCAGATCGAACTGGGATTTGAGAAATTCCTGGTGGAAAAGGATTATCAGGCGATCGTGACTCATTTCGGAGACCTCGGTTCCTTAAAGCAGCTTCCGGGTCTGGCGATTCAGCGTCTGATGGAAAAAGGATACGGCTTCGGTGGCGAGGGCGACTGGAAGACTGCCGCCATGGTACGTTTAATGAAGATCATGACAGCCGGTATGGAAGGCGCTAAGGGAACTTCCTTTATGGAAGACTACACGTATAACCTGGTTCCAGGAAAAGAAGGCATTCTGCAGGCACATATGCTGGAGGTATGCCCGTCAATTGCGGACAGCAGGATCGCCATCAAGGTATGCCCGCTGTCCATGGGAGACAGGGAGGATCCGGCCCGCCTTGTATTTACCGCAAAGGAAGGAAAAGCAGTGGCCACATCGCTGGTGGACTTAGGCAGCCGGTTCCGCCTCATCATCAATACCGTGAACTGCAAAAAAGTGGAGAAACCGATGCCGAAGCTTCCGGTTGCCACCGCATTCTGGACTCCGGAACCGAACTTAAAGACCGGAGCCGAAGCCTGGATTCTGGCCGGCGGCGCACACCATACGGCATTTTCCTACGATCTGACTGCAGAGCAGATGGGCGACTGGGCCGCTTCCATGGGAATCGAAGCCGTCTACATCGATGAGGACACTACAATCCGCAGCTTTAAGAATGAACTGAGATGGAATTCTGCTGCTTATCGTTAGAGAGGGGGAAAAACTATGACTGATGGTTTAAATGAAAAAAGGGACGCTCTTACGGGGGACGTATATCAAAGCATTTTAGACGGAAGAACGGCTCTGGGTATGGAGCTGGGGTCTACACGCATCAAGGCGGTTCTGGTCGATGAGCACCAGAAACCGATCGCTTCCGGAAGCCATGACTGGGAAAACAGGTACGTGGACAATATCTGGACATACACGTTAGAGGACATCTGGGAAGGCGTTCAGGACAGCTTTGCAAAGCTGGCGGAGGATGTAAAAGCACGCTACGGTGTGACGCTTACGACCGTCGGATCCATTGGCATTTCCGCCATGATGCACGGTTATATGGCTTTCGATAAGGCCGGGGAAATCCTGGTGCCGTTCCGTACCTGGAGAAATACCATGACGGAGGAGGCTTCGGAAAAGCTGACGGAGCTGTTCCAGTACCATATCCCGCAGAGATGGAGCATCGCCCATCTGTACCAGGCGATCCTGGGGAAAGAGGCGCATGTGCCGGAGATCGATTACCTGATCACACTGGAGGGGTACGTACACTGGAAACTGACCGGGCGTAAGGTGCTGGGAATCGGCGACTGCGCCGGTATGTTCCCGATCGATACCGATAAGAAGGACTTTCATGAGAGAATGATCGCTCAGTTTGACGAACTGATGGCCGGAGAGAATCTGCCGTGGAAGCTCCATGACATTCTTCCTCAGGCGCTGACCGCGGGGGAGGAAGCCGGAGAATTGACAGAAGAGGGCGCGAAGCTTCTTGACCCGACCGGCGCCTTAAGACCCGGTATTCCGCTTTGTCCGCCTGAGGGGGACGCAGGAACCGGTATGGTCGCGACCAACAGCGTGGCGAAGCGCACCGGCAATGTGTCCGCAGGCACCAGCGTGTTTGCCATGGTAGTTCTGGAAAAGGAACTGAAAAAGGTTCACGAGGAGCTGGATCTGGTGACAACGCCGGCCGGTGATCTGGTGGCTATGGTGCACTGCAACAACTGTACTTCTGACTTAAACGCATGGGTGGATTTGTTTGAAGAGTTTTCCGCGGCGATGGGGATGAAAGCGGACAGAAACCAGCTGTTTGAAACCTTATATAACCTGGCATTGGAAGGCGATCCGGACTGCGGCGGCCTTCTGGCTTACAACTATTTCTCAGGAGAGCACATCACTCATTTTGAAGAGGGACGTCCGGCGTTCGTGCGTATGCCGGACAGCCGGTTCAATCTGGCGAACTTCATGCGCGTTCACTTATATACGGCATTAGGAGCGCTGCGCGTGGGTATGGATATCCTGTTTAAGGAAGAGGGCGTGAAGTTGGACAGTCTGCTGGGCCACGGCGGTTTATTCAAGACAAAGGGCGTGGGACAGCGGATTATGGCGGCAGCGGCCGGAGTACCGGTGACCGTCATGGAAACTGCCGGAGAAGGCGGCGCATGGGGCGCGGCAATCCTGGCTTCCTATATGCGTTACAGAAAAGACGGAGGCAGCGCCTCTCTCGATAAGTACCTGGCAGACAGCGTATTTGCTGACGAAGAAGGCGTGGTTATGGAGCCGCAGGAAGCGGATGAGCGCGGTTTCGAGGTATTTATGGAGCGGTATATAAGCGGCCTGCCGATCGAGCGCGCCGCAGTCGAGTGTCTGCCGGGGCGTGTCTGAAAAATTATTCCTGCCATCTGCACGCACTGAAACAAAAAATAGAAAAGAGGAAATGACACGATGCTGGAAGAATTAAAAAAAGAAGTCTACGAGGCCAACATGGAATTGCCAAGAAGAGGGCTTATCACCTATACATGGGGAAATGTCAGTGGAATTGACAGGGAAAAGGGACTGTTCGTTATCAAACCCAGCGGTGTGGATTACGATAAGTTAAAGCCGGAAGACATGGTAGTCATGGATTTAAATGGAAATAAGGTGGAGGGGGATTTGAATCCCTCCTCTGATACAGCGACTCACTTAGAGCTGTATCAGGCGTTTGAGGAAATCGGCGGGATCGTCCATACCCATTCTCCCATGGCTACGGCCTGGGCCCAGGCGGGCCGCGCGCTGCCGTGTTACGGGACGACTCATGCGGACTATTTCTACGGGGAGATTCCCTGTGCCAGGAATTTAACGCCGGAGGAGATCGAAGAGGGATATGAGAAGAACACCGGTATGGTGATTATCGAGACCTTCCGCGACAGGAATCCGGTTCACGTGCCGGCGGTTCTGTGCAAGAATCACGGCCCCTTTACCTGGGGAAAAGACGCCGCTAACGCAGTCCATAATGCTGTGGTGCTGGAAGAAATTGCAAAGATGAATTTTGTGACTGAGATGTTAAACCGCGGTGTGGAACCCGCGCCGCAGTCCATGCAGGATAAGCATTTTATGCGCAAGCATGGACCAAACGCGTATTATGGACAGAAGTAAGGGCAGCCCGTCAGGCCGGGAAGAGGGCGAGAGCGGGAAGACGAAATACTACGTGCTGATGGAGGAACTGAAGAGCCATATCATTGCCGGCCGGCTGAGGCCGGGGGATAAGCTTCCTTCGGAAAATGAGTTGTCTTCCTCCCGCCATGTGAGCCGCCATACGGTGCGAAAGGCGCTGTCCATACTGGAGCAGGAGGGATTTATAGAGGCGGAGCACGGAAGAGGGACATTTGTCTCCAGAAAAATTGGAAGAGGTAAGTCCCCCTCACTTTCGTTCGGCGGAATGGATTACAGGGTATCGGGGAATATTGCGGTTATCACCACGTACCTGTCGGACTATATTTTCCCCAGGCTGATCCAGGGCATCGACAGCGTGCTGACGGCGGAGGGATACAGCATTATCCTGAAGAATACCGGCAACAGCCGCGTGAAGGAAAGCCGCTGTCTCGAGGAAATCCTGGAGAAAGATATCGACGGTCTGATCGTGGAACCCAGCAAGAGCGAGATTCTCTGCGCCAATAAGGCATTGTATGAAAAACTCGATTTTTACCAGATTCCCTATGTCTTCATACAGGGATACTATGCACAGATGAAAAATAAGCCGCACATCCTGATGGATGACTGCATGGGCGGTTATCTGGTGACAAACTATCTGATCGAATTGGGACACCGGCGGATTCTGGGGATATTCAAGGCGGACGACAGCCAGGGAAGAGAGCGCCACAAGGGGTATGTGAAGGCGCTTCAGGAGGCCGGTTATCACTACGATCCCGATATGGTGATCTGGTTCCATACGGAGGACCGGGCGGTGAAGCCGGCGAAGGTGCTGGAACTGATGCTAGAGAGCGGAGCCGCCATGGACGGCATCGTCTGCTATAACGATCAGATTGCGCTGGAGGTTTTAAAGGCGCTTCAAAAGAAGAAAATCCGTGTTCCGGAGGACATCTCCGTAACGGGATACGATAATTCTTTTATTGCAGAAAACGGGGCGGTGAAGCTTACAACCATCGCCCATCCGCAGGAAAAGCTGGGCGCTATGGCGGCAGAGCTGCTGCTGGAAAAGATAAAGGGCGTTCCGGATGAGGAAAGCCGGGTGGAACGGATCCTGAAGCCGGAGCTGATCGTGAGAGAGTCCTGCATGGAGAGAGGAAAAGGAGAGTAGTTCCGATGGTATCCCGCGTCCGCCGGGCTTTCTGCTCACCACGAAGATGACCGGGAGTGTCGAACACAGAATGCATGTGATCGGCGCTCCCGGTTATTTTTAATGTTCATATCCGGATGACGGTGATTTCTATGCGAAAAAGGGGCAAAAAAATAAAAAAAGTACAAGAATATGGTAATATTACATTTTTAAAAAGGCAGAATATTAAAATTTTAATATAATTCAGCAAATTATTTATTTTTGCCAGTTTTTCCCAATGCTATACTTTCCATATATCCTATCATTTACTGCCTTCTGGAATGCAGAAGCAGGTTTCGTTACTGCCGATAATACTAATTATGTCAAGTATTATCGGTATTTTTGTGTTGAAATATTGCATCTGTCTATTCGCGTTCTGACTATTCAGCCTTTTTTATCAAAAGAAATTTTTTCTTCTATGCGTGCAGAAGCCGCTGTTCCCCAATACTGAAAAATTAAGTCCACCATAATTAGTATTATACTTTCAAAATCAAAAACTGGTATGACCAGTATAAGATAATTCAAGCGTAAGGAGGTTAAAAAATGAAAAAAAGAAGATAAACTGCGTTTGATTGATTCTAAAAAGAGGCGAAAAAAAAGCAAGGGGGAAATATTGTTATGCAAAAAACAAGTAAACGTTTCAAACGAAAAGCCGCGGGCATGATGGCGGCAGTCATGATGATGAGCGCGCTGCCTGTCAGTATGGTTGGATTTGCTGATACCTCAGTGAACAGCCGGGACAGATATGCTGCAAATGACCGCACCGCGACAGATTCCAATGCCAGCCTTTCTACCGCATCCAATGCGTTAAAGATGCAGACGGAGGGGACGACCTATTACGTGGATGCCAGAGACGGAAACGACACGGCAGACGGAAAGACAGAGGATACTGCCTGGAAATCCTTTGACCGGGTAAATTCCAAAACCTTTCTTCCTGGAGACAAAATTCTCCTGAAGTCAGATTGTATCTGGAACCAGCCGCTGAATCCAAAAGGAAGCGGCCAGGAAGGCGCTCCCATCACCATTGACAGGTACGGCGAAGGAAGCCGCCCAGTCATTAATGGAAACGGCACCTCTGGTCCGTCAATTACCGGAGCCGTCACCATTTATAACGAAGAGTACTGGGAAATCTACAACCTGGAAGTAACGAACCTGGAGAGTACCGATGAGATGGGGGAGGCCATGGACAGCGGTACCAGCGAACGCGCCGGTATCCTGATCTATTCCTCCAATCAGAAAGAGATTTATAAGCACATTGTAGTTAAGAACTGTTATGTCCACGATGTAAACTCAAATTTTAAGGGAGGAAAAACCTCCGGCGGTATTATCGTCATGGGACACTATCTCGATAAGGATGGTAACCGGGTTACCATTGACGATAATGGCAATCTGACCCCTAAGGCAATGGGACGCGCGGCCTTTGAGGATGTCCTGATTGAAGGCAACTACGTGAAAAACGTGGCGATTGAAGGTATCCGGAACAAGTGCAACACGGATATCGGAAGCAGCGGATGGGGAAAGAATGAATTCCTCAAAAACTATTCCAACGTGACCATACGAAATAACTATCTGGAAGATGTGGTCGGCGACGGTATTGTACTGACAGAGACGAAAGGCGGTCTGGTGGAAGGAAACATGGTTAATTCCTCCTGCGGCCTGGATCGGGGAACTGTAAACTATGCTCAGTGCTGGACCATGTTCGCGGACGACGTAATCGTGCAGTACAACGAGGCATACGGCAATAAGTATGGCTACGATGACGGAGAAGCCTTTGACTCCGACATGATGAACGTGGACAATATATTCCAGTATAACTTAAGCCACGACTGCGGAGGCGGCGCCATGCTTTTCATGTCCAGCCAGAAAAATACCATTTTCCGTTATAATGTCAGTATCAATGACGGAACTGGTACGTATCCGAACGGAAGCAGGATGCAGCAGCAGACCTTCCATTACGACAACACCAGCTCTGCCGGAGCCAATGTCGGAAAGATCTATAACAATACGATTGTGGTATTTGGAGAAGGAAAGGAGACATCCCTGTTTGGCGGGAAGGATAAGAGAACCTGTTTTGTGGATTTCAAGAACAACATCGTTCTGGCCAAAGACGGAGCTTCCATTGATTTCGCGGTACTGAAGCAGGGATCTGCGATACATAAGGACAGCGTAATCGAAAACAACTGTTTCTATCCGGATACCATTGCCAATACAGCGGCTGGAAGTGTTCTGGATAAGGAATCGTTAATGGAAAAAGGCAATATATTTGCAGATCCGATGTTGAAGAATTATAAGGCGGGAGAAATGTATTCTGATTATCAGTATCCATTAGAGGATCTGGAAGAACTGATTGATTCGGATTTCACGAAAGAACGAATTCAAAGTCTGGTGGAACCGTACCAGCTGACCGAGGGGTCTCCGTGTATCCAGGCCGGACAGCGAATTGAGGGGATGCCAACCGAAGATATTATGGGAAATACCATTGCCGGACGTGTGGATATCGGAGCACTGGAATACTCAAGCCAGGATGAAGAGGCGGAAGAGGTAGAGACTGTCAATCTGGTTACCACACTGGGCGTTGTGCCGGAACTTCCGAAGACGTTAAAAATTATCCTGGATGGGGAAACGTATCAGTATCCGGTGGAATGGGAAGAGCTGACAAAGGATGATTGTATGGAATCCGGTGTCATTGAACTTCCGGGTATGCTTCCCGGTCTTTCAAACCTGGTTACAGCGACTATCGTAGTGGCCGATGCGCCGGAGAGCTACGAGAGCGTAGAGGTTACGACGTTTGCCGGAATTTATCCGGAGCTTCCAGACCGTGTGAATGCTGTATTTGCCGGTGGACTTACGATGGAATTGGAGGTCCGGTGGGACAAGGTGACTCTGGATCAGTATTCCCGCGAAGGTGAATTTACCGTAGAAGGCCGGGTGGCCGGATTAAAACAGACTTGTACGGCTGCCGTGAAGGTAATCGGTGAACTTGGCGACGGAAAGACGGTAAAAGAGAGCGTGGCAGCCAAAGATGCTTATACACAGGAAGCAGACGGCGACAAGGCTTACGGCAAATCAGATCCGAATGTAATCAAGGTGAAGACAGCCAATAATGCACCGTCCTATACGAGAAGAGGCGTCATCGGATTTGATCTGTCTGAAGAGGCTGATATGCTTAAGTCAGCTACTAACATTACCATTAAGCTGCAGATGACCAGACCGAGCAGCGAGGATGATTATAAAAAAATTAACAATCATTTTTATCTGAAGGTATATGAAGTAGGTAATGAGTGGAAGGAAGATGAGGTGACATGGAATTCGACACCTGATTTCTCCGCGGATAACCTGGTAATAAACGACAAAAAGATTGTCTATACAGATATCAGAGATAATCATGAAGATATTGTGGAACTGGATGTTACCGACTGGGTGAAGAAAGCATATGCCAAAAATGGACAGACATCATTTTCATTTCTTATGGTAACGGACTACTTTGGCGAGTATACGACCGGAGACAACGGAGGCATAGACTTTGCATCCAAAGAGGCGGCCGGAAAGATGGCGCCGACAATTGTTCTGAGCAATGTCTATGAGACGAAGGTGGAGGCTGTGTCCGTATCCACTCCGGCAGGAAAGAAACCGGTCCTTCCGGAAACGGTAACGGTTACGTACTCAAACGAGGAAACGAAGAATGTGACTGTCGAATGGAATTCCATAAACCCTGCCAGCTATCAGACAGAAGGAACCTTTGTCGTATATGGAAAAGCAGAAGGAATCAATCTGCCGATCGCCTGTACAGTCAATGTCATGGAAGCGCTTCACAAGGTGGTGAAGGTAAAGGATTTCGCCGGAATTATCCAGCTGGTGGGAACGCCGTGGGAGGAACTGGGACTTCCGGAGATGGCAGCCGTATTACTGGATAACGGTCAGGAGGCAGAGGTCGGCATTCAGTATTGGTTCCCGGATAACGCCTATGATCCGGATAAAGAATTTTCTTATACCTGTATCGGTTATCTGGACCTGACCAATCATGATTCAATCGAAAATCCGGATCAGAAATTTGCAACCGTATCGGTCAGCATTATTGAACCGGAAGATAAGAATGCGCTTCTCGTACTCTATACGGAAGCGGCAGAGCTGATTAACAGTGGTGAAGCAGCGAAGCTGACAGAATCGGCAAAGAGCCGTTTCATGAAGGCGTTTAATAAAGCCGCTGAGGTTCTGGTAAATACAAAGGCTACAGAGCTGGAAGTACATACCGCCTATACAGAACTGATGGAAGCGATATGGAGTATGGATTCTGAAGAGAACCAGAAGGCGGATACCGATGCGCTGAGAGATCTCGTTCTGATCGCTGAGTCAAAGAAGAAAAAAGATTATACCGAAGAAACGTATGAGGCGATGAAAGAAGCCTTATCGGAGGCGAAAGCAGTATTAAGGGATAAGACGCTGACGAAAGCAGACCAGCCGGTGGTAGACATGGCATATGAAAACCTGAAGGAGGCTGTCGACGCACTGGAATACAGCGGAAAGACGGATCCGGTAACGAAGGTCATGACCGGAATTAAAATTACATCACTTCCGACAAAGATTGAGTATAAAACCGGTGAACGTTTCAGCTCAGCAGGGCTGGTCGTAGCGGCCGTATACAGTGACGGAAGCACGAAGACGATAAGTGGATACGAGATTGGAGATGTCGATACCGGAACATCCGGAACCAAGGATGTAGCAGTTACCTATCGGGTAGCAGTCAATGATGCAATTAAAGTATTTACAGATACATTCCAGATTACGGTTGTGAAAAAATCTTCCTCAGGCAGCAGTACAGGAAGCAGTTCAGGAAGCAGCTCCGGTTCTGTGAAAGTAAACCGTGCGCCGGTGAATGTAAGCGGCCAGTGGCAGAAGGCAGAAAATGACATCTGGAAATTCCAGAAGAGTGACGGAAGCTATGCAAAGAATGAATGGGCCAGAATCAACGATAAGTGGTACCACTTTGATGGAAACAGCCGCATGCAGACAGGCTGGATTCTGGATGGAGACAAGTGGTATAAGTTAGGCAGCGATGGCTCCATGCACACAGGCTGGGTAAAGGAAGAAACTGACGGCCAGTGGTACTATCTGGATGAATCGGGAGCTATGATGACCGGCTGGGTGTTTGTAAATGGAACATGGTATTACTTAAATCCGGTTACCCAGGGGAATACCGGATGGCAGAATGCGGAAGACGGAAAATGGAATCGTGGATCTGCTGAGAGCGGCAGCCGTTCCGTCGGTTCGCTCTATACCGGCACTACAACACCTGACGGATATCAGGTCGATGAAAACGGAGCATGGATTCAGTAGGGGGAACTGTTTTATGAAATTAAAATGGAAAAAACTATGCGCGGCAGCGCTGGCAGTGACCATGACGATGGGAAATTTAACGTATGGCGCACCGCTGAATTCCGGGACAGCCCCGGTAAAATCCGTTTCGGATGATGGCCTTGTCTTTTATTCTGATTTTGACGACAATACGGTCAGGGATTTAAGCGGAAGTGGAAATAACGGGACGATAACAGGCGATATTACCTTTGTGGACGGAATCAAAGGACGGGCGCTGTATGTGAATAATACAGGAAGCCAGGCGGGCAGCGACGGCAGCGAGGCAGGACAGTATGTGGATTTGGGAAACAAGCTGACTTTTGGAAAAGAAGATTTTACAATCTCCCTCTGGATGAAGACGGATGACCATGGAAGTACTAACTCCGCAATTCTGGGCAATAAAAATTATGCCAACGGCAGCAATGTGGGGTTTGCCATCGGCAATTTCACCGGAGCTTCTTATGGTCCGGATGTGAGAGCCAATTTTTCAGGAACGGGATCAAGCCGTGTAGAGATCAAGGAAATCAAAGCCAATGATGATGCGTGGCATCATCTGGCGGTGGTTTTTGACCGTGACGGAGAGATGACGGTATATATGGATGGCACCAAAACTTCATCGGTAAGCATGGCAGGCCATGCGGGAAAAACTGCGGACACCGGTATGCCGGTTATCCTGGGGGCAGGAGGCAACAAAAAGAACGGGCTGGCCAGATGTGCGTTAGATGAAGTGCGGATGTACACAAGATCCTTAAGCGCTGCGGAGATCGAAGGCCTTTACCGTGACATCATGGATGAAAGCGGAACTGAAAAACTCTTAAAGGATGGACTGGTCATGCATTCCACCTTTGATGAGGACAGTGTAAACGCGGGCCGGATTACAGATGTAACCGGCAATGGAAATCATGGAACCGTGGTCGGAACACCCGCTTACGAAGAGGGAGTCCGCGGAAACGCCATCTCTTTCCACAATGGAACATCAGCAGGTCAGGGCAGCATAAAAGCGGAACAATATGTGAATTACGGCCAGCCCGGGGATTTGCTGTTCGGTACCTCAGATTTTTCTTTATCCTTCTGGATGAAGACTGAAAATCACGGACAGAACAACGGAACCATACTTTCGAATAAGAATTATTTAAACGGCAGTAATGTGGGCTGGGCATTTGGCAATTACGATAATGCCAGCGATACAGACGTTCGCATGAATTTTTCCGGAATATCTGGCAAGAGGGTGGAAATTAAGAAAATTTCCGCGAATGACGACCAATGGCATCACGTAGTCGGTACCTATGACCGTGACGGCAGTATGACTGTTTACATGGACGGAGAGAAGTATTCTTCCATTTCCATGGCGGAGCACAGCGGAAAGACCGTGGATACGGGGCTTGATTTTATCCTGGGAGGAGACGGCAGAGGCTGTTATGGTATGAGCAATTGCCTGGTTGACGAACTGCGGGTTTATAATAAGGTGCTGGCGGATACAACCGTAAAGACCATCTATGAGGCGGAGGGCGCCTCGGCCATAGCAGATAAAATGGCCGCCCAGCTGGCGGCCATAAAGCCTGGTTCAGAATATCCGCAGGACAGGATTGATGCAATGGCAGAAGAGATAGAGCAGACGAAACGTGCAATAGAGGGGATGACGACAGCTGCCGCCATGACCGCCGTCAGAGCGCTGAGAGAAAAATACAATCAGTTTCTGGAGGGCAGTGAGCCTCTGGCCAGCTTTCAGGTGGTGTCTGATGTGCACATCAAATCAGATGATCTGACGGAAACGAATGCGGTAAATATGATTGCGGGACTGAAGGATATTAAAGCCATGGATCCCGATACCCTGGGCATCCTGAATCTGGGAGATTTCACCCAGAGCGGAACAAAGGCCCAGTATGACGCCTTGTACAAGATCATGGATCAGTATTCGCCGGTTTCCGATGATAAGGTCATGATCACGCTGGGCAATCACGACGTGCGGGGAACCAGCTCCGCGGACTGGAATAAGGACGAGACAGTTATCAGCAAGTACTGGCCGACGGCGAAGGCGCTCTATCTGGAGAGAAATGCCATATACATGCCGGATACGGACGGCAAGCTGTATTTCGACCGCTGGCTGGGCGGCTACCATTTTATTGCGATCAATACGGAAAACGGCATCAAGGATGCCATGTATCTGTCTGATGAACAGCTGGAGTGGCTGGACCAGACACTGGCGGAAAATGCCAGTCCGGATAAACCGATCTTTGTGATAGGCCATAATGCGCTGAAGGATACCCACTGGAGAAGCAACATTTTAAATGACTTCGGCAACCAGGATGGACGAGTGAAGGAAATATTCGCAAAATATCCGCAGGTCATCTACATGTCGGGCCATATCCACAACGGTTTCGGCGTCGTGGAGGCGATTGACCGCGGATACGGCACCATGGTGGACCTTCCATCCTATAATGATTCAGAAAACGGAGTGACGGAAACCGGAACCGGTTACCATGTGAAGATTTACGACGACAGCGTAGTTTTCAAGGCAAGAAACTTTAAAACTTCGACCTGGATGCCGGAATATGACATCACAGTGACGACACCGAATCTTCCGTCTGTATACAAAAATGCGAAGAAACTGAATGCAGACGACTACACGGCGGATTCCTACCAGAAGCTGGCCGACCTGATGAAGGAAGCGGATGCCTTATTTGCAACGCAGTACGATCAGAGTAAGCTGACCTATGAAAAGGTGGGGCCTCCTTCCAAGAGTCTCTTTACAAACGAGGTAAGAACGCGGATCAATGAACTGGCGGCGGAGATGTCGGCGGCTGCTGCGGAGCTGCAGTCAAGTGAACAGGCGGTGACGGCCAGCCAGGATGTCTATCTTCAGGCAGGAAAAGATGCCGGCAAGGTAAGCACATCACTCAGCAATTACGATGCGCTGAAGCTCCGTGTCAAGTATTCGGATGGAGATCAGTCTTATACGAGGAAAGCACTGCTGAAATTCGATTTATCAACCGTGGGAAGCGATACAAAAGAGGCGGAGCTGGTGCTCCAGCTGACTGGAGGGATCAGCAACTCCAACCCGGCCAAGGACTTTACGACGGCCGAAGTGCATCAGACCGGCAGCCAGTGGACGGCGGGTTCCGTCACATGGAATACCATTCCTGAGAGAACAGCCGAAAAGGCGGCGGCCATCATCACCAAGGCGGAGATATCCGGCGATGTGGTGACTGTTGATGTCAGCAGCGCTGTGACAGCTGCCCTGGCTCAGGGAGAAAAAGAAATTTCTTTCGAAATCAGCTGCCCGACGGAGGCCAACGACAATATGATTGATTTCTACTCCACGAGAGCAGAAGGAAAGCAGGCGCCAAAGCTTGTAACCCGCAATTCCAGTACAGATAAACCCGTAAATCCGGAGTTCGTGCAGCTGAGAGAAAAATGGCTGAACAACCTGTTGGGAGGGACTCTGGACACCGGGAATGAAGCGGTGCGCACCTACATAGCCGGACTGAATGAGAAGGCCGGAGAGTACTGGGCCGCTATGATAAAGAGCGGCGACGCTTCCCGGACGAATCTCTGGAGTGATCTGGATATGAGCGTTATATCGGGAACGGGAGCTGCGGCAAAGGTGCATTCCGGAAATGTGGCTGAGACTTTTAAACGCATGAAGGAAATGGCCATCGCATGGGCTACGGAGGGCTGTGAACTGTATCAGGACGAAGATTTAAAGAATGAGCTGATAAAGGCACTGGATTTTATGAATGAGAACCACTACAGCAGCAGTGATGATCAGACTCCGTTCTTCGGAAACTGGTGGCATTGGGAGATCGGCGGACCGATTGCATTTATGGATACCGCACTGATCCTCTACGACGACCTTACATTAAAACAGATTAACAGCTATGCGGCGGCAGTCAACCGTTTTACGAGCGTATGCGACAAGTCGTCGGGTTATCCGGGGTCACCGGACATGACAGGCGCGAACTTAATTGACAAGGGCATGGTTGTCGCCCAGGTAGGACTCCTGACAGACAACGGCAGCAAGCTGGAGCATGTGAAGAAGGCGTATAAGACCGTGTTTGAGTATGTGACTGCGGGGGATGGATTCTATGAAGACGGCTCCTTTATCCAGCATCAGGCACTGGCTTATATGGGGGGATACGGTTCTCAGTTATATGAGAAGCTGAGTATCTTGTTCAGTGTGCTGGCAGGGACTGATTACGAACTGACGTATGATGATCAGGCGGAACAGCTTATCTTTGACATGGTATTTGATGGCATCGAACCGTTTATTTATAATGGCCTGTGTATGGATATGATTTCAGGAAGAGACATTACGAGAAATACCTCCAGCGATAAAAAGAGAGGCGCCGGAATCATGGATGCCATGATGCTCATCGGCGATGCCATGCCTGAAGAACAGCAGCAGCGTTTTAACAGTATGATGAAATACTATGTTGGCATTGATGAAGAGTATTACTACAGCCAGAGCAGTCATATTGCATCCCTGATGAAGGCAAATCAGATTATGAATGACGACTCGATCGAGCCAAGAAGCGAATATGTGCTTCACAAGCTGTTTGCAAGCATGGACAAACTGGTACACATCATGCCGGGATATGGGTTTGCTTTATCAATGCACTCAAGCCGGACGTATGGACACGAACTGATTAATGACGAAGGAAAGCGGACCTGGAATATTTCAGATGGTATGACCTATCTTTATAATGGAGACAGGGATCAGTATGGAGATGGATACTGGGCTGCCGTTGATCCGAAACGTCTGGCCGGTACGACAACGGAGTACGTTACACGCAGCAACGGAGCCGGAGACCGCACTAAGAATGTTTACAGCTGGGTGGGCGGTTCCAGTCTGGGTGATTATGGAACGGCCGGAATGCGTTATAAGACGCTGGGCAACAGTGGAAGCACGAGAAACGGAACCGATGTGAAAAAATCCTGGTTCATGTTTGACGATGAGATAGTTGCAGTGGGAAGCGGGATTACCTCTTCTACCGGAAACTATGTGGAGACTGTGATTGATAACAGAAAGATCAAAGCGGATGGAAGCAATCAGGTTTTAATCGACGGAATTGAGAAATCCATCCGGGACGATGGTGCAGAAAGCGCAGAAAAGGGAACAAAAATCCCGGATGCATCCTGGCTCTATCTGGAAGGAAACACCGAAAATTCCGATATTGGCTATTACTTCCCAGGAAAAGCCGACATCATGGCATTAAAAGAAAAGAGAACCGGTAACTGGAGTGCGCAGGGTACCACGGAAGGGGAAGAGACGAATCAGTTTGCGACATTCTGGTTCGAGCATGGCAGGAAACCGTCCGGAGCGGATTACTCCTACGTCATTCTGCCGGGAAAAGACGCCTCAGGAACGGAAAGCTACGCCGCCGATCCTGATATTGAAGTACTGGAGTGCAGTGAAGATGCTCATGCAGTAAGGGAAAATTCCCTGGGAATGACCGGGGTGAACTTCTGGAACAGCAAGGGAAAGGCGGTGGCAGGAATCACCTCCAATAAGCCCGCCTCTGTGACCATGCAGGTATCAGACGGAATGGTGACGGCAGGTGTGGCGGACCCGACCCAGGAGAATAATGGAACCATTGAAGTGTCCATTCCTTATGCGGGCGGAGAAATTGTAGAAAAAGACGGGAATGTTGAAGTAATACAGACAACACCGTTTATTAAGCTGTCTGTAAAAACAGCAGGAACCACAGGCAGTACGAGCCAGGTTACTCTAAAGCTTGCGGACACCGAAAAGGTCGAGCTTGTAGGACTTGCAGAGGAGTTCGAAAAAATCAAAGTGGCGCCGGGAACGAAATTTGCCGAAATAGAGCTGCCGGAAACCGTTAAGGCTTATGATAATGCCGGTGCTATGCATACACTGGAACTTACCTGGGAGCGCGGCGGCTACCAGAAGGACGTGTACGGTGTCTATACGCTGACGGGAGTTCTGAACCTGACGGAAGGCCTGTCTAATACGGCGGGGCTTACCGCGGCCGTGGAGGTGCAGGTCGGAGACGAGTCCGCTGACTCCATGGATGATGTGTATGTACAGGGCGGAACCGACGGGGATAAGAATTTCAGCGGTTCCACCAGTCTGATCGTAAAATACGATCTGGGCGCTCAGAATTATACGAGAAAGTCTTTAATGAAGTTCAGCCTGTCTGGGGTGCCGGAGGATGCAGACCATATCTATCTGACGTATGAGCTGACAGGCGCACCCAGCGCAGATTTTGATACCGCCAATATTTATCACGTGGACAGTGACTGGGAGAGCAATTCAGTAACGTTTAACAGCTTCCCGGAAAGAAAGGGCACAGAACCTGCCGCTGTTATGACGAAGAGCATGACATCAGAGAGCCTGATCCAGAAGCTGGATGTGACCGATGCGGTTCGCGGGGCTGTCAGAGATGGAGAGAGTGAAATATCATTTGAAATCAGCATTCCAACAGCAGCAGGCAATAATTACGTGGGAATACATTCCTCCAGAACTGCAAAAGAGGGAGCAGTAAAACCGGCCTTAACATGGGATACAGATTATGAGCCGGAAAAAATCGTGAAAAAGAATCTGAGCTTTATCAAGGAGCTGGCTACCGGTATCAACACATCGGAATTCAGTAATGTGGATGAGGCACGTTTGAGGCGGCTGATTGCAGACGCGGAGCGTATCCTTGCAGATGAAGATGCTTCCATGGAAGAAATTCACGAAATAGAGAGACTTTTGACACAGGAAATGGTAAAATACAGAAAGAATTAAGATGATTATCATGGGTATGGGCTGGAAACAGCTCATACCCGGATGTGACGGCAGAAATAAGGAGCGGAGGAGATCATGAGGCGAATGGCATTTCGATTAAAACTTGAGAAGCTTTCCTATCCCAGTGCGGTGATGTGCATCTTGCTGGGGCTTTTGATGGCGGGAGTGGTGGCGTCGGGAATCTGGCTGTATAAAAAGACGGATAAGCCTGTTATGCGGATCGGAAACTATGCGATCACCCAGGAGCATCTGGCGCTGTACCAGGATGATCTTCGGGCAAAGGTCAGCTCCTATTTCTACCAGACCTATCAGCAGGACCCCAACGAAAAGGGATTCTGGGACAGCACGATTGGGGGGGAGACACCTTCCCGGGTTCTGCGGACAGAGGCGGTCAATGCGCTGTTTACGGATACGGTGGAGCGGATTGAGGCCTCCAAGTATGAAATCGAAGTGGACATCACTCTGGATGACATAAAAAAATCCCTGGACAAGGAAAACAAGAGGAGAGCGGAACCTGGACAGACTGCCTATGGGCCGGAAACATACGGTCTGATGGAGTACATATCCAGGACTCAGATGGAAGTAAGGGATGCCCTGAAGGAAAAACTCCTGGAGACCAGGCTGAAGCCAACGAAAGAACAGCTTCAGGAGTTATATGAGCGGACGGACGCCGCTTATTTGGATAAGGGCTGGAAAGCCAGGGTCGGTGTCTATATGTATTATGGCATGAAGGTCGGGGAGTATCCTGAAGAATTACAGTCAGTATGGGCCTTTGTGAAGGAGGAGCTGGAGAATGGGACGAACCCGGAGCTGATTATAGAGGCGGCCGGCCAAAGATTTTCGACACCGATTGAATATGAAGAGGTGGAATATGATTCGAATCAGCTGCCGCGCGATAATGAAGAGCTGGCCTGGCTTGCGGAGCAGACCCGCGAAATGTCGGCAGGACAGTACAGCGATTGTCTGGATTACGGGGCTTCTCAGGGAATTGTGAAGGTGCTGGATAAAACAGACTATGGAAAAGCCAGCTTTGAGGAGGCCGAAACTCTTCTCACCAACCTGTGGATCAATGAAAATTATCCGAGATATCTGGATCAGTGCATGGATGCATATCGATAGGAAAAAGGCAGCCGCTAAAGAATATTCTGAAGCGGCTGCTTTTTTCTATAGTGAGAGAATGTTTATTTTAACCGTCTCATGTATCTCACGCACAGCATAATCAACACTCCGGACAATGCGAAAATCATCTGCATCCCGGACACTTTAAATCCCCCGACTGAAAACTCCGGAAGGATCTTTAACAGGGACGCGCCAAGCAGCGTGGCAAAGAATCCGCATAAGCCTGCGTAGGATGAGTTGGCGCTGACGTACGTGACCCGCTTGTCGGCCGGGGCGTACTGGTACTGAAGGCTGAAAACCGCGATGGCGATTCCGCCCCACGCGGCCCCGGAGAGAGCCTGGAGTATGGGCTGTAGTATCAGGCAGGTGGCCGGTGTCATAAACAGCCACGACGTATGTACAAGGCCCAGCAGGAGCATGGAACAGCGCGCCGCATGAAGCCAGGAGGTGGCGTCTGCCAGACGTCCCCAGAAACAGGCCGCCACGACACGGACGGAGGAAGCGATCAGCCCCAGGAAGGTGATATAGGTATAATCCAGCGAGAGGCCGGTAACCATGTACACGCTGAAAAATGGTCCGGCTACCTGCAGGGCCAGGTTCCAGAACATGTAAAGGCCGATGACCTTCCGGTACTCCCTGTCGAGGAGCGGGTCGATGACGGCGGCCTTTAAGCTGCGCCGGTGAGTCTCCTGCACCGGTTCCCGGATTGAGGAAAGACACCAGAAATCCGTGAAGGCGGTGGAAAGTACAATAAGTCCGATGATGTAATACCCCAGCAGATCCTGATGTGCGCCTCTCATCCAGTCCAGAATACGGCCGCAGAGCAGGCTGAGTACCGTAGTAAATGCAAAGGCGAACGCGTCCTTCCGTCCCAGATAGGTTCCGCGGATATTTTCCGGAACCAGGGAGAGGAGCCAGCTGCCCGTACCGGTGCCGATAAACGCGCCGAAGAAATGGGCGACCACATAGATGGCCACGACCGCCGCCAGGCGGCCCGCATTATCTTCGACCACCAGAGGCACAAAAAAGACAGAGGAGAGCAGAAGCCTGTGGATCAGCGCGAAGCAGGCGATTAAAAATTTCTTCTGTCTTAAACTTTCCAGGACGACGGAAGAAAACATCTGCAGGGTGCATAAGAGCACCGGAATCGAACCGATGATTCCGTTTAAAGAATCATCGGCGCCGAGATAGCCTGCGTAGCCGGACAGAAACGCCCCTGTTGTCAGGGTTACGACGCCGTTGGCGCAGCAGCCTTCGGCGATAAACAGCTTCCGGCCCCTGGAATAATCCGTTTCCGTCATGACAGCATCCCCGAAATAGGCCTGGGACACCATCTGCTTAATTTGTAGAACTGTAACCATAAGCCAATATTTGCGGCTGAATTGCCGCTATCCTCTTTTCATTTATAAAATTTTCTGGTATTCTTGTGTTGGTAAGGCGGGAAATTGACCGGTTTTTTCCGCGTTTATAAGAATTCTTATCTTTCTCTATCTTGCCAGTTTCCGTGGCATTATACAAGAGGAGAAAGGAGAGAATAACTGGAGGATTCCGACTATCGGAAAAGAGAAGAATGGAACATTTTCTGCATTTAAAGGCACTTTTGCCGGTACAGGCGTTAAATGCCGGCTATCTGGTGACAAAGGGACGGGGACGCCATGTGGAGCGTACCATGGATACATTTGAGATTATTTACGTCAATTCGGGGACTCTGGGGATATTCGAGGAGGACGTGGAGTACGATGTGGAAAAAGGGGAGGCGCTCATCCTGTTTCCGGGACGCCATCATGGGGGAATCAGGGATTTTGATGAGGACCTTACTTTTTACTGGCTCCATTTTACCATAGAGGAAGAGGCTCTCCGCATGGGCAGCGATATTATGGCGCTTCCGCAGCTGATACGTCTGGCGAAGCCGGAGGCGTTTGAGGAGCTGTTCCGGCGTTTTATCCGGAGGCAGAACGTATGCCGCGATGATAAGACATTTTTGAATCTGGTGCTTCTGGAGCTGCTGTGTGAGCTTTCCGATTCCCTCTCTCCGCTGGAGGTCAGCGGGCAGAAGGTTTATCTGGCCAACCAGGCGGCGCGGTATATCAGGGAGCACTGGAAAGAGCCGCTGTCCGCCTCGTTTCTTGCCGACAGGCTGGAATGCAGCCCGGATCATCTGGGCCGGGTCTATCACGCCGTGTACGGCAGAAACTTAACCGATGCCATCCACGAGGCCAGAATCAACCGGGCCTGCCGTCTGTTGATTGAAACGAACTTGACGGGCAGTGAGATTGCCTACGAGTGCGGATACACGGATGTCGATTATTTCCGCCGGCTGTTCAAAAAATACATGGGAATCACGGCCAAAGAGTACCGGCAGGCGTACTGCCTGGTGCTGCCAGAGGATCGTGTGGGGAAATGAAAAGGCTGGCGGATGCGCCAGCCTTTTGCTGTATCTTTACAACAACTGAATCTTCTTCTGATAGATCCTGCGGAATAAAATAGTCGTAAGTACGACGGATATGATTTCCGCCAGCGGGAACGCGTACCAGACCGCGTGAAGGCCAAACACCGACGCGAAGAGATATGCGGCGGGAAGTATGCATACCAGCTGCCTGGCGGCTGAGGTGATCAGGCTGTAGACGCCGTTGCCGAGCGCCTGGAATACGGAGCCGATCACGATGCAGTACCCCGCGAACAGGAAGCTTAAGCTGATGATGCGGAGTGCCGGAACGCCGATTTCCATCATATGCTCCGAAGCGTCAAACAGATACAGAAGCTGCTCCGGAAAAATCTGGAATATGGCAAGCCCGGCCAGCATGATGGCGACCGCCGCAGTCACGCTGGAGCGGATGGTCTTCATGATACGGTCTTTCCGCGCGGCGCCGTAGTTGTAGGCGACGATCGGCACCATCGCGTTATTTAAGCCGAATACAGGCATGAAGATGAAGCTCTGAAGCTTGAAATAGATTCCGAATACGGATACCGCCGTCTCAGAGAAGAGCAGCAGGATCTTATTGACACCGAAGGTCATGACCGAGCTGATGGACTGCATGATGATGGAAGGCAGCCCAACCCTGTAGATTTCAGCGATAATCGCTGTGTCCGGACGGAAGCGGCGCATATTCAGGTTCACGTCGCTGTTTTTCCTGATGTTGAAATAGAGCAGCAGGAGCATGGCGATAATCTGGCCGATTACCGTGGCCACCGCGGCGCCCAGAATCCCCATTCGGGGAAATCCGAACAGCCCGAAGATGAGAATCGGGTCCAGAATGATGTTGATGATGGCTCCCAGTCCCTGGGTAATCATATTATAGATTGTGCGCCCGGTGGACTGCATGATCCGCTCCAGCGCAATCTCTAAAAAGATCCCAAAGGAAAAGATGGAGCAGACGGATAAGTAAATGGTCCCCTGTTCGATGATCTCCGGGTTGGAGGTCTGAACCGTAAAATACATCCTGGCAAAGAAGAAGCCGAAGACAGCAAACAGCAGATAGCTTAAAAAGAACACAAAGATCCCATTGACGGCTGCCAGGTTGGCGGTTTCCTGGTTCTTTTCTCCCAGAGAGCGGGACAGAAGCGCATTGACGCCGACTCCGGTGCCGACGGACACCGCGATAATTAAGTTCTGCACCGGAAATGCCAGCGATACGGCCGCCAGCGCGGTCTCGCCGATCTGAGCCACAAAGATGCTGTCGACGATGTTGTATAAGGCCTGAACCAGCATGGAAAGTATCATGGGCAGAGACATGGAGAACAGCAGGCGGTTGACGGGCATGACACCCATTTTGTTTTCGGCCGGCGCCTCGGAAACGGTAATATTTGACATGTAAAACCCCCCTATCTTACGTAGTAAACGTGCAGATAATTGTAACCTTTTCGACAATAAAAGTCAACAAGCCCTGATTCTTTTGTGAAAAATAGGTATTGCAAAGAGAAAACCGGTGTGCTATCATAAATGAAATTCATCGTAGTGAAGTGGTGAATTGTTTATAAGACCAAAGGCTGAGAAAGAGACTCTGACTTAAGAAACTTGACAGGAAGAGGGCGTCACCGACTGAGAGCGCCGTCATGAGGGACTGAGTTAAGGGAACACTCCGGAGCCGACATCCCGAAGCGGCCGGATTCATTCCGGTGTCATGAGTAGGCATGTCCGTGACACGCGTTAAGTGAAAGAGTGGAGATAGCAAGTAAAGTATCTCAATGCGGGTGGTACCGCGGGATCTTATCATAGAGAGCCCCGTCCCGGAATATGTAACTGTATTCCGGGGCGGGGCTCTTTTTCGCGAAGGCAAATAGTTACAGCACGGAGCTTTCGAATGCGAAGCATTTGAAAGGTTCCTGCGTACTCGTCAGCCAGGTTGAAAACCCCCTCTCCCGGAATCCAACCATTAGCAACTATGGTAAGGAGAGTGCAGACATGGAATTTATCAAAGGTATCCAAAAGAAAGAAACAACAGAACTGGCCGATTTACTCACCGGTGCTTACACCGGAAAGACCGTAGCCGTAAGCGGGGCGGTCCACACCATACGCGACATGGGGGAAGTGAGCTTTATCATTTTGAGAAAAGCAGAAGGCTTAATCCAGTGTGTTTGCGAGCGGTCTCCGGAGGGTGCGGCGCAGCCGTCCGCCGATGACTGTCACGGTGACTCGTGCGAAGAGCGTGCGAGTGATCGTTTAAAAGAAGAATCCACCGTCATCGTCACCGGCACCGTGTCGCCGGAGCCGCGTGCTCCCCACGGCCTGGAAATCCGCGTGTCGGAGATTCGGGTTCTCTCGGTTCCGGCCGAGGTTCTTCCCATCGCCGTCAGCAAGTGGAAGCTGAATACTTCCCTGGAGACGAAGCTTGCCCTACGTCCCATCACGCTGAGAAACCCCATGGAACGGGCAAAATTCCGCATTCAGGAAGGCATTGTCAGAGGCTTCCGTGATTTCCTTCATTCCCAGAACTTTACGGAAATCCGCACGCCCAAGATCGTGGCCCGCGGTGCAGAAGGCGGCTCCAATGTGTTCCGGCTGGATTACTTTAGCAAGAAGGCCGAGCTGGGACAGAGCCCGCAGTTTTACAAGCAGACTATGGTCGGTGTCTATGACCGGGTATTCGAGGCGGCTCCGGTGTTCCGCGCAGAGAAGCACAACACCACCCGTCATTTAAACGAGTACACCAGTTTAGATTTTGAAATGGGGTATATCGATGGTTTTGAAGATGTGATGGCCATGGAGACCGCCATGCTTCAATACGTGATGAAGCTTCTTTCTAAGGAATATGAAAAGGAACTCCTGATGTTAAAAGTTACACTTCCGGACGTATCAAAGATTCCCGCTGTGACCTTTAAACAGGCCAAGGAACTCGTTTCAGAGAAATACAGCCGTCCGATCCGCAACCCTTACGATTTAGAGCCGGAGGAAGAGAATCTGATCGGCCGGTATTTTAAAGAGGAGTTCGGCAGCGATTTTGTATTCGTCACACATTACCCGTCAAAGAAGCGGCCGTTTTACGCCATGGACGATCCCCAGGATCCGAAGTATACGCTGAGCTTCGACCTGCTGTTCCGTGGTCTGGAGATCACCACAGGCGGCCAGAGAATCCACGATTACGATGCCATCATAAAGAAGATGGAAGCGAGGGGCATGGACCCGGAGGAACTGGCATCCTACCTGATGATATTCAAATACGGTATGCCGCCTCACGGAGGTCTCGGAATCGGTCTGGAGAGACTGACCATGCGGCTGTTAAACGAGCAGAATGTCCGTGAGACGACCATGTTTCCGCGCGACGTGACCAGACTGGAGCCATAGAAACGGAGGAAAGAACCATGGCAGATATGACAGAAAAGACTTCAAAAGCCGGCCCCATCCACGTTCGTCCGGCGATAAGTGATGAGATGATCGAGTACGTGGGAATTCTGGCAAAGCTTGAGCTGTCCGGGGCAGAAAAAGAGGAAGCCAAAAAGGACATGGAGCGCATGCTTGCTTATATCGACAAGTTGAACGAACTGGATACAGAGGGCGTAGAACCCATGACTCACCGTTTCCCCCTGACCAATGTATTCCGGGAGGATATACCGGGAGAAGAAAGCCTTCCTTATCCTGGTTCGGCGGAGCGCGAGCTCATCAACAGGGAATCCATCCTGAACAATGCGCCAGAGCAGAAAAACGGTGCATTTAAGGTTCCTAAAACAGTGGAATAAGGAGGAAGTCCCATGAAAGAAAAAGAGATATTATCACTGACCGCAGTCCAGCTGGGAAAGAAGATAAAAGAGAAAGAAGTAACGTGCAGAGAGGCGCTGGAGGCCGTCTTTGCCCAGATAAGAAGGCGGGAGCCGGAGCTTAACTGCTACGTAACACTGGAAGAGGAAAAGGCGTTTAAGCAGGCGGAGGAGGTACAGAGAGGGATCGACGAAGGCACCCTTACCGGACCGCTGGCCGGGGTCCCGGCCGCAGTAAAAGACAATATGTGTATCGAAGGCATGCGCACCACCTGCAGCTCGAAGATTCTTGAAAACTTCGTGCCTGCCTATACGGCGGAGGCAGTAGAACGCTTAAGGAAGGCGGGGGCCGTAATCGTCGGCAAGACGAACATGGACGAATTTGCCATGGGCAGTACGACGGAGACTTCCGCCTTCGGAGTCACGAGAAACCCCTGGAACCCGGATCATGTGCCAGGCGGTTCGTCAGGCGGTTCCTGCGCCGCGGTTGCGGCAAATGAATGCTTTTATGCGCTTGGTTCCGATACGGGCGGGTCCATACGGCAGCCCAGCTCATTCTGCGGAGTGACCGGTTTAAAGCCGACCTACGGAACCGTTTCCCGTTACGGTCTCATTGCCTACGGATCATCTCTGGATCAGATCGGTCCGGTGGCGAAGGATGTGACGGACTGTGCGGTGATTCTAGAAACGCTGGCAGGCCATGATACAAAAGACAGCACTTCCATGGAGGTGCAGGAGAGTGCCCGCTTTACGTCGGCTCTGGTGGACGACGTGAATGGAATGAGAATCGGAATTCCGAGGGATTATATGGGAGACGGCCTCGATCCGGAGGTAAAGGAAGCCATCTTAAATGCAGCGGCGGTATTGAAAGAAAAGGGCGCCGTTGTGGAGGAATTCGATCTGGGCATGGTGGAATACGCCATTCCTGCCTATTACGTGATCGCTTCCGCGGAAGCCAGCTCCAACTTATCGCGTTTCGACGGTGTAAAATACGGCTTTCGGGCAAAGGAGTACGATGGGCTTCACGATATGTACAAAAAGAGCCGTTCCCAGGGCTTCGGGCCGGAGGTGAAACGCCGTATCATGCTGGGATCCTTCGTCCTGAGCTCCGGCTACTACGATGCCTACTATCTGAAGGCTCTCCGGGCGAAGGCACTGATCAAAGAAGCATTTGACCGTGCGTTCGAGAGCTACGACGTGATACTGGGACCCGTGTCACCGGTTACGGCACCGAAACTGGGAGAGAGCTTAAGCGATCCCCTGAAAATGTATCTCGGCGATATCTATACGATCTCCGTCAACCTGGCCGGGCTTCCGGGGCTTTCTGTTCCCTGCGGGACAGATTCCAAAGGCCTTCCGATTGGCTTGCAGCTAATCGGGGACTGCTTTAAGGAGAAACAGATTATCCGCGCGGGGTATGCGTTTGAGAGGAGCCGTCAGCAGGAAAGGAGGTGTAGCAGATGAGCAGACAGTATGAGACAGTCATCGGACTGGAGGTCCATGTAGAGCTTGCCACGAAAACGAAGATTTTCTGTTCCTGCTCCACGGAGTTTGGCGGAGCGCCCAATACCCACACCTGCCCGGTCTGCACCGGAATGCCGGGTTCGCTTCCCGTCCTCAACAGGCAGGTGGTGGAATACGCCCTGGCGGTGGGGCTGGCAGTGAACTGTGAAATTAACCAGTACTGCCGGTTTGACCGGAAAAACTATTTTTACCCCGACAATCCTCAGAACTACCAGATCTCCCAGCTCTACCTCCCCATCTGTCACGACGGTTTCGTGGAAATCGAGACAGCGGCCGGTAAGAAGAAGGTGGGGATTCACGAGATCCATATGGAGGAGGATGCAGGAAAGCTGATCCATGATGAATGGGAAGACTGTTCCCTGGTGGATTATAACAGAAGCGGCGTTCCGCTCATCGAGATCGTATCGGAGCCGGATATGCGAAGCGCCGATGAAGTGATCGCATATCTGGAGAAGCTGCGGCTGATTATCCAGTATCTCGGAGCGTCGGACTGCAAGCTCCAGGAAGGCTCTATGCGGGCGGATGTGAACCTGTCCGTTCGGGAGACGGAGGCTTTGGAGTTTGGTACCAGGACGGAGATGAAGAACTTAAACTCCTTCAAGGCCATTGCCAGAGCGATCGAGGGCGAGCGGAAGCGCCAGATCGAACTTCTGGAGGAGGGGAAGAAGGTGGTCCAGGAGACGCGGCGCTGGGATGATAATAAGGAAAGCTCCCGTGCCATGCGTTCCAAAGAGGACGCCAAAGATTACCGCTATTTCCCGGATCCAGACCTGCCGCCGATAACCATAAGCGACGCCTGGATTCAGGAGATAAAGGACCGCCAGCCGGAGCTAAAGACCGAGAAGATGGCGAGATACCAGGAAGAGTACGGCCTTTCCGCGTATGATGCGGATATCATTACGGGGGCGAAGCACATGGCCGATATCTTTGAAGCCACTGTTTCCCTGTGCGGTAAGCCGAAAGAAGCGGCCAACTGGCTGATGGTAGAGGCCATGAGGCTGTTGAAGGAAGAGGCCCTGGAACCGGAGGCCATAAGATTTTCACCGGAAAATCTTGCAAAATTAATTGTTTTGGTGGATAATGGTACTATTAACCGCACGGTAGCGAAGGAAGTATTTGAAAAAATATTCGCTGAAGATGTCGATCCCGAGGCCTACGTAGAAGAAAATGGGCTTAAGGTAGTAAATGACGAGGGAGCGCTCCGCGCCGTGATCCGGGAGGTTATAGCAGCAAATCCACAGTCTGTGACAGATTACCATAATGGGAAAGAGAGAGCCAGAGGCTTTCTGGTAGGACAGACGATGCGGGCGATGAAAGGGAAAGCTGACCCCGCCATGGTAAACAAGGTATTAGAGGAACTGCTGTAACCCGGGCAGCCGCCGGCCGGAATGACCGGGATAGAGAAAAACGGCTGCCGCCATGGGAGGCAAAACTCCCGGAAACGAATGAAGGAGATCATATGAGGAGGAAGAAGAAAGTGATGAAACCGTATGCAGAGATGACGAAGGAAGAGTTACAGGAACTTAGAAAACAGCTTTCCACCAAGTACAGGGAGTATCAGGGCAAGGATTTACGCCTCGATATGTCCAGAGGAAAGCCAAGCGTGGATCAGCTGGACTTATCCATGGGAATGATGGATGTCTTAAGCAGCGACGATGACTTAACGTGTGAAGACGGCACAGACTGCCGTAACTACGGAGTGCTCGACGGCATCAAGGAAGCGAAAGAACTGCTTGGCGACATGATGGAGGTTAACCCGGATACAATTATTATCTATGGCAACTCCAGCTTAAACGTCATGTATGACACGGTTTCCCGTTCCATGACCCATGGTGTGATGGGGAATACTCCATGGTGTAAGTTAGACAAAGTAAAATTCCTCTGCCCGGTTCCGGGATATGACAGGCACTTTGCCATTACGGAATATTTTGGTATCGAGATGATCAATGTCCCCATGACGCCAACAGGCCCGGATATGGATATCGTGGAAGAACTGATTGCAAATGACGACTCCATCAAGGGAATCTGGTGTGTGCCGAAGTACTCCAATCCACAGGGTATCTCTTACTCCGACGAGACTGTACGCCGTTTTGCAAGATTAAAACCGGCTGCTCCGGATTTCAGAATCTACTGGGATAATGCCTATACGATCCATCATTTATACGACCACGACCAGGATCATTTAATCGAAATCCTGGCAGAATGCAAGAGAGCGGGAAATCCGGACCTGGTTTACAAGTTCGCTTCTACCTCCAAAGTAAGCTTCCCGGGTTCCGGTATCGCGGCCATCGCCTGCAGCCAGAACAACCTGGTAGACATTAAAAAGCAGTTAAAGATCCAGACCATCGGCCATGACAAGGTAAACCAGCTGCGTCACGTGCGCTTCTTTGGAGATATCCACGGCATGGTGGAGCACATGAGAAAGCATGCGGACATCATGAGACCGAAGTTCGAAGCCGTAATCGAGATTCTGGAGAGAGAACTGGGCGGTCTTGGAATCGGTTCCTGGACCAGTCCGAAGGGCGGATACTTCATCTCCTTCGATTCTCTGGACGGATGTGCGAAGTCCATCGTTGGCAGATGTAAAAAAGCAGGTCTCATCATGACCGGCGCCGGCGCTACCTATCCATATGGAAAGGACCCGCACGACAGCAACATCCGTATCGCTCCTTCCTATCCGCCGTTATCTGACCTGATTCTGGCGATGGAATTATTCGCACTTTGTGTGAAGATTGTGAGCATTGATAAGCTGCTGGCTGAGATGAACTGAGGATCGAATTTTATGAATAGATAGAAACAGAAAAGTAAGGTGCAGAAATATAAGTATTCTGTGCCTTATTTTTTTGATACCTGGTTTGCATTCTATCATACGATATGTGACTTTATTCTTGGCGGTGTATGCTGCCGGCAAAGTCATGAATCACAGCCTCAACACACGATGATTAAAACAGTCGAAGTAAAAATGGAGCAGAAATCTATGAAATTTACAAAAATGCTGATGCACTACATAACAAAATACTTTCTGGGTTTTCTGATTGTTTTCCTGAGCAGTATTCTGGTGGCCTTCGTAGCCAGCCGCAGTATTGAGGACTACATTATTGAAAAGGGGGAGATGAAGAACCAGGAGGGAATCAACGGTATTTATGAGATGGTTAATAAAATGGAGCTGATCAATGAAATGATGGCGAAGAATCAGACCTTCAGCACCATTGTCTACCAGCAGGGGAAGATTCCAAAGGAGGATGTGTTAAAGCTTAAGGAGGCCAATAAAATGTTCAGTGAGATTGGCTTTGTGGCGGATTACACCCCCTATGTATTTATGCTGTTCAAAAATAATGACCTGTACTTATCCACCAGTCAGTGCAGCTTCAATTTCCAGGATTACTACAATAAATTTCTCCGGGTCCAGCGAGAAGGCGTGGACTTTTCTGACTCGGAGGCCATTCGTGACGAACTGTTTGGCCGGTATGCGAAACAGAATCAGTTCGTCCGGGTGGATCAGATCAAGTTCATCTATAATGAGAAGGAACGAAAGCTTCATGACGCGATCTTCTACTTAACGAGCAGTGAATTTACGCGGCTGAACCCGCAGTATCTGTCTTGCTTTGTCATTGACAGAGACTATCTGATTAAAAGTATTATGATGCCGGAGCTGGAGAAGGATGGATTCCTCTATATTCAGGATTCCAGGACAGGGGATGTCCTGCTGGAGTATGGGAATGTCCCGGAGGGGATCGGTGCGTATGAGAATGGACAGGTCGTCGGGGATGGGGACAGTTACCGCCTGATTGTGAAGCAGCAGGATGACCTGCAGTGGAAGATCGTTACCGGGATTCCCATGGCATTTATCACCAGTCAGATCTGGCCGGTGAGCAGGCTCCTGGTCATCTATCTCTGCATCGGTCTGCTGCTGGTAATCGGGCTGACTGCATTTTACAGCTACCAGCAGTATTCCGGCATGAAACGGGTTTTATTTGCCCTCCCTGCGGAAAATGGAGTGGAGAGCAGTAAAAAGAGGTTTGATGAGTACGGGATTTTGACAGACAATATACTGGCCCTGAAGAAGAACGGCAATGAGTACCGTTCGAGGATGGAGGAGCTGGCGAAGCAGAATGAAGCCATGGTGCTGGAGCATCTGATCGTTATGGGAATCTGGCTTCCAGAGGAACGGCGGGTATTTGAGAAATGCTTTGAGAAGGTGCCGGAATTCTTTTGCGTGGCGGTGGTGCGCCTGCAGCAGAAGGAATACGGAAATTCAGATATCATAACACTTGCCATGGTGGAGTACTTAAAAAAGCATTATCCCGGGAAATTTACGAACGTATACAGCGGGCTGACCGACGAGCTGTTCCTTTTTGAGCTGAAACCGGAACAGGAGGCCAATGTTTCCGGCATCAAGAAGCTCTTTGAGGAGGTGGCCGCCATGGTTACCGCCGCGTACGACGTGATTCTTCATGTCGGCATCAGCGCCATCGGAACAGACCTTGCCAATGTGAACAAATGTTACGAGCAGGCCCGTCAGGTTGTTCGGGCACAGTACGCTTACAGCAATGAAAATGTAGTAAAGACGTATGATATCTCTGCCAATGCTCTCTACGAAAATCCGGTCAATATGGATTTTTTGAATCATCTCTATACGCTTCTCATATGCGGGCAGCAGGAGGAGATCTGCATGCAGCTGGATAAGGTGGAGAACTATTACAGCAGGATGCCTTACTTATATGAGGCACAGAAGGAACAGATTTTCTATTCGATCCGGAATATCCTGTATTCGGCCTGGCTCCATCTGGATGGAGAGACGGATTCCAGGGAGAATTTTCCGGTCTTTCAGAAGAATTTAAAGTGTGGGGAAATGATGGAGATGCTGCGGAGAAGTTCTGCCGAATTCTGTGACTTCATCAGCCAGACGAAGAAAAGCAAGAACGAGGGGCTGAAGGAGAAGATTACCCAGTACCTAAACAGCCATTACGAGGAAGCCGGTCTCTCGGCCTACCGGGCCAGCAGCGAGATCGGAATTTCCGAAAAGTATCTGTCCCAGTTTTTGAAGGAACAGACCGGTGAGACCTTCTCCTCGTACCTGCTGCGGCTGCGGATTGAGAAGGCGAAGGAACTTTTGGCGACGACGGATTACAGCAACGATAAGATCGCCCAGATGACCGGTTTCGGCGCGGTCAATACATTTTATCGGAATTTCAGCAAACAGGTGGGCGTCACACCGAAGGTGTATAAGGAAAATTGTGAGACCCGGTAAGGGACTTTTATGCCAGATCATACAAGGGACAGCCTGAAGGAATTTTATCAGCGCTGTCCCTTATGTTATTTTGATGGTACATTCTGTGACGGCAGAAATCTTAGCCAGGAATCAAAAGCCAAATCGTATTGTTTACATAAAATAAATCGCTTTATCATAATAGACTTGCTGTTCTTCCTCAAATAATTTAACAAGATTTTTTACAATTTTTTCTTCCCTATATTGTTTTAACGCTTCCAAATATTGATATCTGTTCGAATCTTCAATGATAATCGGTACAAGCCCATTTTTCAGGCATTCTCTAAAGATGATCAGTCTTCCGGTCCTGCCATTTCCATCCTGAAACGGATGGATGCATTCATATTTGGCATGAAATTCGGCCAGAACAGAAAGATTAACCTCCTGTTTGCAATACCAGTGTAATAAAGAAATGATCTCATTTTTTACGTCCTCTGGCCGTGCAGTCTGGTATGTGCCAATCATATTGGGTCTTTTTTTATAATCTCCAATTGCATACCCATTTGCCCGGTCTTCAAATACACCACTTTTAAACTCATAATGAAATTGTTTGATCAGGTCTTGTGTTAAGTCTTCCTCTAATGTTTCCAGCATTTTATTAAACATAAGAAAATGTCCATTCATCTCTTCCACATCTTTTGCTCTATAGTAATCATCTGTTCCCGACAAAATACCTGTGTCAAACAGAGATGCAGTCTGTTCTTCTGTTAATGTACTTCCCTCAATCTTATTAGAGTTGTAGGCTAATAACCGTTGGGTATAACCATAGATTTCTGATCGGTCAAACTTTTTTCTTTCAATTTGAAATCTTTCCAGGAGGTAATCAAGAAATTCTTTTTTCTTATCCATATATTCAATCTCCTATTTTAAACAATACGTTTATTATGCAACAAAACCATATAAAATGAAAGCAGAATTTGAATTCTTACCATATGAGAGGGCAGGAAAAATATGAGATACCATTTTCTTACCCTCCGGTATTCTTTTTACTCAATGACAGTATCCAAAAGACAGAGAGGTATGGTACGATACGGCCATACGAAAAATACATATTGGAGAGGAGGCATAAAGATGCCGGAAACAGAAAAAGGCCCTCTGCTTACGGATGAGACATTTTTCCATAGCTGCCTCGATTTGGACCGGCCGGATATGAGCGAAGTGCGTCATTTTGCAGAGAACCATGATTACGGTCAGGCGAGAAGAGCTTTGGCAGCTTCGCTGCGGTCCGGGCTTGCCGCGGGGAGGGAACGCTTTTTAGCAATCCCGTATGAGGAACCGGAGAACGTCTATAAATATCCGGGTGAGACGGATGAGGAGGCATGTGAGCGTCTGCAAAAACACGTCCTGATATCGGTGGGAGTCCCCTGTGATTTTGGGGCAGCGGGGGAGATAAACTGGAAAGCCAATCCTACCTATAATCAGTACAGGGAGTGGACGTGGCAGCTGAACCGCCATCATGAGTGGAAGATGCTGGCTCACGAGTACAACCGAACAAAGAAGGAGGCATACGCTTATCAGGCTGCGGAATTTTTCCGTTCCTGGGTTCGCCAGGCGGTACGCCCGGAGTTGTCAGTATCCGGGTACGATACCGAGTGCTGGAGAACGATCGAATGCGGGATCCGCATGGGAGCGAACTGGCCGTACGTGCTTTTCACATTCTTTGATACAGAGGCGTTTACCGACGATCTTCTGGTGGAATGGTATCAATCGGTCTGGGAACACGGGCAGAGGCTTTACAGAAACAGGACGCATGGAAACTGGCTGATTATGGAGATGAACGGGCTGGCTCAGATTGGAATTCTCTATCCTCAGTTTAAACAGCGGGAAGAGTGGCTTCAGTCTGCGTTTGCTGCGCTGGAGGAGGAGCTGGGGCGTCAGATTTATCCGGATGGCTTCCAGTATGAACTGTCCACGGGATATCACGATGTTGTAATCAATAACTACGAGCGGCTGATTCTGGTGGCCAGGGCGTTCGATGTGCCGATCCCGGAACGGATGACGGAGCGGCTGACAACCGCATGTGAGATTGATGTGAAGCTTATGATGCCTGATGGATGTCTGCCGGATATCAACGATGGAAGGAGGGAGGAGAGCCGGAAACTGCTGGAGCCAAAGCTTTCCTTCATAAGAGAAGAGAAGGCGGAAACTATCTTTTGGGCGGCCAGCGGCGGAACCCGGGGAACCCGTCCCGATTATTTGTCAGCCGCACTTCCCTATTCGGGTTTCTTCATTATGAGAAATGGATGGGAGAGCGGCAGCGTCTGGGGACTTTTGGACGCTGCGCCATTTGGACGGGGCCATCAGCATGAGGATAAGCTGAATTTACTCATTTACGCACAGGGGAAGTACCTGCTGACCGAAGGCGGAAATTATGCCTACGACGATTCCGAGATGAGACGCTACTGTCTGTCCTCCAGGGCACACAATACGGTCCTGGTGGACCAGAAGGGGCAGAACCGAAGAGCCGCGTATGTCTGGGAAGACAGCGACATTGAAAAACTTTCCGGGATGAAGTGGGGAATCGGAGATTCCTGTGACTGGGCGGAAGGCTGCTATGACGGGGCGTACGGCGGTATGGAATGCTGGAACTGGGGAAAACCCGGAAAGAATGAGGAGAATGCAAAAGACGATGTTCCGCCCCGGGAGACCGGAGTGCGTCATACAAGATCGGTCTATTTTATCAAAAAAGCGCCGGAGGGGCTGAATCCGTTTTTCCTTGTGGTGGACCGGCTGGAGTCCCAGAATACTCATACATACGATTTTCTGTGGCATGTGGACAGTGAAAATCCAGTGATCACGGAGGCGGGGGTGGACTTGGAAGAGATGGCCGTCTGCGTCTCCGGGAACGGGAAAACCATGGAAATAATCCGCGGGAGAGAAGAGCCGGAGTGGCAGGGGTATGCGGCCACAGGGACCGAGCAGGGAATGTACCGGGAGATTAACTGTATCGTCGCCCATGTAGAGTCTGACACTATTAGAATGGTAACGGTTTTATACCCGCACGGCGCAGGGGAGGTCACGGCCTGCCGCGTTTACGGGGGTGAAAACATAGAGGATGGGGATATGGAAGTGGCTTTTTCCGATGGCCGCACGTATTCCTTCCAGGAAGCAGTAATGAGAAACAATCATAAAGGAGGAGAAGTATCATGAGAAAAAATGGGAAGAGAGCAGCGGCCTTGGGAATGGCCGCAGTGATGGCCGCAGCCGCATTATCGGGCTGCCAGAAAGGAAACGGCGGGCCGGCAGGCGGAACAGACCGCACAGGAGGCGATACGACGACGGCTGTTACGGAGGCACAGGGCAGCGGAGACGACAAGCTGGTGGTTGCGATCCAGACAAACAGCTATGTGACGGATTACGATAACAACTACTTCACGAAATATCTGGAAGACAAGCTGGGGATTGAGATTGAGTTTTATCAGCTTCCGGCGGCTACGGATGAGGTCAGGACAAAGGTGTCCCTGATGGCCACCTCCAATGACAATCTGCCGGATGTGCTGATTGTGGATAACGCGCTGACACCGGAGACAATATTGGAATACGGCAGCAGCGGAGTGTTCCTGCCTTTAAACGAATATACAGAGGATGCTTCCAGAATGCCGAATTACAACGCAATACCGGAAGAAGACAAGAAGGTGATGGAAGCGGCTCAGACGATGGCGGATGGTAACATGTACAGCTTATCCAAATATGAACCGGAGACCTGGAATGTGACGCCCAATCGTATGTTTATCAATAAAGCCTGGATCGACAAGCTGGGACTGACCATGCCGACGACAACAGATGAACTGAAAACCGTATTGAAGGCGTTCCATGATCAGGATCCCAACGGAAACGGCGTGCAGGATGAGATCGGCGCTTACGGCTATCAGGCAGGCGGCTACGGCCAGAATATCACGGCCGCACTCATGAACTCCTTTGAATTCTGGAACGGCGGCAATTTAAACGGCGGCCTCGCCCTTGACAAGGACGGAAAGACTGTTATCGCTCCGTTTACGACGGAGGGCTGGAAGGCCGGATTGACTTACATGAACGATCTTTATAAGGAGGGCCTGCTCTCACCGGCCATCTTTACCGATGACGATACGCAGTTTAAGGCTACTTTAAACGAGGAAACCAATGTGGTAGGGCTGGTGTCCTTCGGTTCCCTCTCCAACTATCCGGATGCGGCAAACAACAGCAATTACCTGGAAATGGAGATTTTAAATCCGGTTAAGGGGCCGGACGGAACCAACTATACACCATATACAGAATACTCGCCAAACCAGGAATTCTTTATTTTTAATGGTTGTAAAAATGTAGATCTGGCTGTGAAACTGGCGGACGCGTTCTATGACCATGAGGCATCCACGGTAGCCAGATTCGGTGAAAAGGGTGTTGATTATACCGACGACCCGGCGGAACTGGAGAAGATGAACAATGCCTATGTGGCGGCCGGCCTCTACGACAAGGTGACGCTGGCTTATATCTCCAACTACTGGCTGGAGCCGGCAGCAAAGACATGGCACGGCGTATCACCGAGATATGCGAGCCTTGCGGAGATGAACACCGTAGCAAACGGCATGGTAACGTACAACCCGGAAGACAAGACACAGCTAAATGCCAAGAGTTATGAGTATTATTTTGACAAGCATCCGGAGAAGGTTCTCCCGCTTCTTCACTATACCGAGGATGAGGCAGGGCAGATTCAGGAAGCCCTTTCTAATATACCGACTTATGTAAACCAGACGATGGCAGAGTTTATCACCGGGGCAAGAGATATTGAGAGCGGATGGGATGCTTATATGTCAGAACTAAAGGGAATGGGCCTCGATGAGTGGCAAAAGAGCGCGCAGGCGGCCTATGACCGCTCTGTGGAATAGACGAATCTGGGGGAATCTTATTGTGGCAGGAAAGAGAAAAGACAGCCCGGTTGCGGGCAAAAGAGATTTGAAGAGACAGATTCTCGCCAGATGGCAGCTGTATCTGCTGCTGTTGCTGCCGCTCATTTACATAGCGGTGTTTGCATACGTCCCCATGGGCGGTCTGGTGATCGCGTTTAAGAAATATAATGTGAGGCAGGGAATCTGGGGCAGCGCATGGGTGGGACTTGACAACTTTGTCAAGTTCTTCACCTCATACAAATTCCCGATCATCATGAAAAATACGCTGATGATCTCCTTATACAGCCTCGCTGTGTCATTTCCAATTCCCATTATCTTCGCGTTGCTGCTGAATGCAATGCTGGGGAAGCGGTATAAGAAGGCGATCCAGACGATCACGTACGTGCCGTATTTTATCTCGACCGTAGTCATGGTGGGTCTGATTTTCCAGGTGCTTAACAACCGGAGCGGAATCTATGGGAGTCTTTATACGATGTTTACCAACAGGACGGCGCCGAATATTCTGGCGGACGGGAAGTTGTTTAAGCACATATACGTCTGGTCGGGGGTGTGGCAGAGCACGGGATACAGCGCGATTATTTATATTGCAGCGCTGGCCGGTGTGGACCAGTCCCTTCATGAGGCGGCTGAGATTGACGGGGCAAGCAGGTTCCAGCGGCTGCTCTACATCGACGTTCCAACCATCCTCCCGACCGCCAGCATTATGCTGATTCTGGCGGTTGGCAACATCATGAATGTGGGATTTGAGAAAGTCCTGCTGATGCAGAATAATCTGAATCTGAACTACAGTGAAATTATATCGACCTATGTATACAAGGTGGGACTCGCCAGCGGAATCAATGATTTCTCGCTTTCGACGGCCATCAGTATGTTTAACTCGGTGATCAACTTTATCCTTCTGATGATAGCAAATTGGGGGAGCAAGAAGCTGAGCGGCAATGGGATCTTTTAAGGAGGGCAAAAATGCGGAAATTTAAGAATTACAGTCTGAATGACAAAGTGTTTTACGTTGTGATTACGGCTCTCCTGACGATTTTCTTTGTCCTCGTGCTGTATCCCTGTGTCTATGTGATCAGCGCGTCATTTTCGTCCGGCACCGCGGTGCAGAGCGGCAAGGTGGTCCTGTTTCCGGTGGATTTCAGTCTCGAGGGCTATAAGACCGTGTTTCATACGAAGACGGTGTGGACGGGATTCCGTAACTCCCTGTTTTATACGTTTGTGGGGACGGCAATCAATATTATCATGACGCTGACGGCTGCTTACTGTCTGTCCAGGGACGATCTTCCGGGGCGGAACGCGATCATGCTGGTCTTTACATTTACCATGTTCTTTAATGGCGGTATGATTACTTCGTACATACTCGTGCAGAAGCTGCATTTGCTGAATACGGTATGGTCGCTGCTGCTTCCGGGGGCGATCGGGGTCTACAACCTGATTATAGCAAAGACATTTATCCAGAATTCGATTCCCGGAGAGCTGCTGGAGGCAGCCAGTATAGACGGCTGCTCGGATTTCATGTATTTTATCCGGATCGTCCTGCCGCTTTCGAAGGCGATTGTGGCGGTGCTGGTGCTGTTCTACGGCGTGGGCCACTGGAATGCCTACTTTAATGCCATGATCTATCTTCATGACAAGGCACTGTACCCGCTGACCCTGTTTTTGCGGGAGATCTTAATGGCGGATCAGATCGATCCATCCACAGTGACGGATCCGGAGCTGCAGGCACAGCTCGCCCAGGCGGCAGGCGTAATCAAGTACGCGCTGATCGTGGTGAGTATGGTTCCCGTGCTTGTGATTTATCCGTTTATTCAAAAATACTTTGTAAAGGGCGTTATGATTGGATCAGTGAAAGGTTGACGGAGGAGACGAAAATATGAAAGAACAATTACCATTAAAGAAAGAGGAACTGGTATGGGCCGGCGAAACGCTGAAGAGGGCAGAAGAGAAGCTTAAGAAGGTGAGCGGACGCTCCGCCCACAAGATTCCGTATACGACCGTTGACGGCGTCCATGACGACCGGTCGGGGGATGACCAGATAGACTGGTGGACCAATGGATTCTGGGGAGGCATGATGTGGCAGCTGTACGCTCTGACTCAGGACGAGGAATATCAGAAAATCGCCGTGGAAACGGAAGAGAAGATGGACAGAAACTTGATGTGTGCGGAAGGGCTGACCCATGATAATGGATTTAAGTGGCTTCTGACCTCCGTTGCCGATTACCGGCTGACCGGTGACGGGAAGTCGAAAAACCGCAGTATGCTGGCCGCCTGTAACCTGGCGGGCCGCTACAATCCGCGGGGCAGGTTCTTACGTGCCTGGAATGACGGGATGGGGTATCGGCAGGAAGACAACCGCGGCTGGGCCATCATCGACTGCATGATGAACCTTCCGCTGCTTTACTGGGCTTTTGAGGAGACGAAGGATCCGAGATTCTATGAGATCGCCGTGGATCACGCGGATACTGCGATGAATGCATTTGTCAGGGCTGACGGGTCTGTCCGTCATATCGTGGAATTCAATCCTGAGACGGGTGAGATGGTCAGAGACTACGGAGGCCAGGGATACGGCGAAGGCTCTTCCTGGACGAGAGGCCAGACGTGGGGCTTATACGGATTTGTCCTGAGCTACTTACACACGAATGACAGAAAGTATCTCGACACCGCCAAGAGAATCGCCAACTACTTTATCGCCAATATTCCGGAGAGCAATCTGATTCCGGTGGATTTTCGGCAGCCGGAGGACTGCGGGCTGGAAGACTCCACCGCCGCCGCCATCGGCGCCTGCGGGCTTATTGAGATTGCAAAGCAGGAAAAGGGCCGGGAAAGCCGTGTCTATCTGCAGGCGGCACTGCGCCTTTTGAGAACGCTTGCTTCGGAACGGTGCAATTGGAATGAGGAAGAAGATCAGCTGCTGGAGAAATGTACGGCGGCCTACCACGACACGGAACACGAATTTTCGATTATATATGGTGATTACTACTTTCTGGAAGCGTTGATGAAGCTTGCGGGGAAAGAGGTTTTTCTGTGGTAGTATAGTGGATTTGTTAATAGCCTGTTTCGCCGCCGTACTTTTTGGATAACAAGATTAATCGAATAGCACCAGATTAATAAACGCCTGGAAACTTTCGCTCTGAAATTTATCTTTATTAAATACCACGTGGTTCATACAGCTGACATCAAATTCCTTTACGTCTATCTCCACAATCTCCCCGCGCTGAATGTAGGGGTCTGCAAAGATTCGGGGAACGACGCCTACTCCCAGGTTCTCACGGGCGGCCTGGACGATTACGTCGGAATTGGTACTGGACCACAGCGGCACGGCGGTTAAGTTGTGCAGAGTCAGGGCGCAGTCGAAGGTGTCTCTGATCGTGCAGCCCTCCTCGCGCAGGATGAGGGGTTCTTCCACGAGGCGTTCCAGGGATACGGGCTGGCTGGCCAGGCGGGCAAATGGATGGTCGGGCGCGCAGATGACGGCCAGCGGATAGGAGGAAAATGGAATTTTCTCCAGCTGTTCGCCCGGCACGACGCCCTCGATCAGGCCGATATCCAGCTCATTTTTCAGCAGCAGCTGTGCAATCTCTTTGGAATTATTTACCGTGACCTTGACGACGGACTCCGGATTGCTTTTCATAAAACGGGAAATAACTCCGGGCAGCAGGAAGCTGGCCAGAGTCACACAGGAGCCGATCCGAAGAGGAGTCTGGCGGTTTAAGGAGCCGGAACAGGTTTCAAGATCGTGATAAAGCTCCAGAAGCGGTATCACTTTAGAGAGATAGAATTTGCCGTTCTCATTGATGACAATTTTCCTGGAAACCCGGTCGAAGAGAGAGGTGCCTACGGATTCCTCCAGTTCATTGATCGCGTGAGAAATAGCCGGCTGCGTCATGGACAGCGTTTTCGCCGCTCCGGTAATACTGCCCTCTTCACAGACGGTTTTGAAGATAGTAAGATGTCTTAAATTCATGATCAGGATCCCTTCCATTACCAATACAACATATGATAATAAATATTATATCATTCTGATAATGAATTGAACAGGGATTTTTGTCCTTTTTTTTAAAATAATGTCGAAAATCGTAACAGTTCACTCCCCACCAGGGGCGCCGCAGTCCGGTTCGGCCGGGCAGGCATCCTCAGTCTTTCCAGTTCCGGTTTCGGGGATAAGAAGTTCTAAACGTGCAGAATTTTTCTAAAAATCAGGTAAAATTCTGCGCGTTAAGAACTTCTTATCGCCTGCAAAGTCACAGGAAAGACTGAGGATGCCTGCCCGGCCGAACCGGACTGCGGCGCCCCTGGTGGGGAGTGAACTGTTACTGAAAAATTTGATGGTTCACAGAAGAGTCATGGGAGACAGTCTGTGAACCGTACTTCGAAGTCCGGACAATCAGAGGTCCAGCAGCATGAGATGCTCATCGGCGTAGCTGCCATCCCGGTATTTAAAGGAATGGGGGCGGGTGCCGTAGATGCGGAAGCCATGTTTTTCATAAAGGGCGATCGCACGTTTATTTTCGCAGACAACCTCCAGCTCGATCATCTCCAGCCCCATTTCTCCGGCACATGTAATGATGGCCGACAGAAGCAGGGAGCCGATTCCCAGGCCCCAGTACTCTTTCCGGATGGATATGCCGAAAGTCGCGCGGTGGCGGTACCGTTCCCTTTGGGCGATAGGGCTTAAGCCGGCATTGGCGATGATGGTTCCGTCCACAACGGCACAGATCATTAAGTCGGCAGGACTGCTCAGCGTGGACTCCAGAAATTTTTCTTCCCGCAGGGTGGGCATGGTAATTTCATCGGAGTACCGGGCCATGAAGTCTGTCTCGTCTGAGGTGGCCTTCATCAGATGAAGGATGGCGGCCGCGTCGGCGGGAAGAGGGCTTCTTAAGTGGCAGAGAACGCCGTTTTTCAGTGTGTGGTCTTTGGGTTTGTATCTCATGGACAGAGCCTCCTGATAATAATGAATAGCTTGTTTATGAAAATCCCCCCGGTACCGTGAGAAGACCCGCGGTCCGGAGGGATTGCAGTAGCAGCAGTCAGATTACGTTTCGCTGAAGGCCGGTGAGGGAAGCTCTCCCTTAGAGACGGGCAGCGATTGCTTTGATGAAATCCTCACTGTTTAATACGGTAGGATTCGGTATGGTAGTGATGAGTGCCAGATCCTTTGTCATCTCACCGCTTTCGATGGTATCGATGGTGGCTTTCTCCAGTTTGTCTGCGAAATCCATCAGGTCGTTGTTGCCGTCTAACTCTCCGCGCTTTCTCAAAGCACCGGTCCAGGCGAAAATGGTAGCCACCGAGTTGGTGGAGGTCTCTTCTCCCTTTAAGTGCTTATAATAGTGGCGCTGTACGGTTCCATGGGCTGCCTCATATTCGTAATCGCCATCCGGAGATACGAGAACGGAGGTCATCATGGCGAGAGAGCCAAATGCGGAAGAAACCATGTCGCTCATAACGTCGCCGTCATAATTCTTGCAGGCCCAGATATAGCCGCCTTCGGACTTCATGACACGGGCGACCGCATCGTCGATCAGAGTATAGAAGTAGGTGATTCCGGCTTCCTCAAACTTTGCAGTATACTCTGCATCGAAAATATCCTGGAAAATATCCTTGAAGGTGTGATCGTATTTTTTGGAAATGGTGTCCTTGGTGGCAAACCATAAATCCTGTTTCGTATCCAGAGCGTAGTTGAAACAGCTTCTGGCAAAGCTTTCTATGGAATTATTTATGTTGTGCATGCCCTGTACAATACCGGCGCCTGCGAAATTATGTACCAGTTCACGGGTCTCGCTTCCGTCTTCTGCCGTATAGACTAACTCGACTTTACCGGCTCCCGGAATCTTCATCTCGGACCCCTTATATACGTCGCCGTAAGCATGCCTGGCAATAGTGATCGGCTTTTTCCAGTTCTTTACACACGGTTCGATTCCCTTAACCACAATCGGAGCACGAAATACAGTACCGTCAAGAATCGCGCGGATCGTGCCGTTGGGGCTCTTCCACATCTCTTTTAAGTTGTACTCTTTTACACGGGCGGCGTTGGGGGTGATGGTGGCACATTTGACTGCAACCTTATATTTTTTAGTGGCGTTGGCGGAATCGACGGTGACCTGATCGTCTGTTTCGTCGCGGTATTCCAGGCCGAGATCGTAGTATTCTGTTTTTAAGTCAATGTAGGGAAGCAGTAAATGATCTTTGATCATCTTCCAGAGAATCCGGGTCATCTCGTCGCCGTCCATCTCGACGATGGGGGTTGTCATCTTAATCTTATCCATGTGTCTGTTCCTCCTTGAATTTCATGTAACAGTTCAGACGGCGGGAAAATTGGCGCAGGAAGTAGCGTCAAGCTTGCTTGTAAGCGGCTTTATGCGCCAATTTTCACATCGGATGAATATCCGATGCTTCTTGACCGGCTTTTTCGGTCAAGAAGATGTGCCGTCTGAACTGTTACAATTTCATCGTGTAACCTATAGTATACGACGAATTACGGATTCGCACAAGACTGTCTATGTAAATTTATCCAGCCATTTTTTTAAATTATACACGGTTTTCGGATCGATGAAATGCTCTACTTTCTCGGCCTGTTCCAGTTCATCGGTGGTTTGATTGATATAGCAGAAGAAATTCTGCAGCACCGTATGGCGGAACAGGAGATAGCGCCCAAGCTGAAGACCCGCCTCGGTCAGCGTGACCGTACCGTATTTTTCAAACCGAACAAGCCCGCTGCTGCGTAAGTTTCCGGCCATTTTTGAGGCGGATGAAGGCCGGACATGAAGGCATTTGGCGAGGTCTCCGATCCGGACCGGAGTGCCGTCCTGACTGAGGCGGCAGATCATTTCCAAATAGTCCTCCATGGAGTAGGTGATCTGAACGTGTTCCAGCAGGGAATAGCCTTTTAATGTATAAAAATTATCTTCCTGGTCCATTTGTTACCTCCTTGTCGGTATCCGCATATCAGTTTAGTATATTCCGGCGGAGAATGTTCTATGACAGGCCTGCTGTCTGAAAAAATGCAAAAATCCTGCGGAACCACTGTACCAGCCTTCGCATATGTTAGGATATGGAAACATTTTCGGAGGTAAATTTTAATGACAGAAGTAATCCAGTTAACCGATTTAAAAAAGGGCCAGAAGGCAGTTATATCCGAGCTGGCCGTTTTTGATGATATGAGACGACGTCTTCAGGACATTGGTCTGATTGAAGGAACCGTGGTGGAGTGTGTGGGAAAGAGCCCTCTGGGAGATCCCTGCGCTTATGTGATCCGCGGGGCCGTCATTGCGCTGAGGAGTGAAGACTCCGGACGTGTGATGGTATGCAGGATGGAGCCGGGATACCGGAAAGCAAAAGCGGAGAAGAATCCAGGCATGGTTTCGGCCGCAGATACTGCCTCGATCTGTGAGGGCAAGTCAGAACAGGAGGAAACGGAGGACGTAATATGGGGTTAAGCAGAGATTCTGTCGGAATCAAGTCCGTAGACTGCGGGCTGGAAATCAGGAAGCGCCAGGAAGACGATAAGGTGATCGCCCTGGCCGGCAACCCGAATGTGGGAAAGAGTACCGTATTTAATGAAATGACAGGAATGAATCAGCACACCGGAAACTGGCCAGGAAAAACAGTGGCAAACGCCCAGGGCTATGCAAACGACGGAGAGCAGGGATATGTGATGGTGGATATCCCTGGCTGTTACTCTCTGATGGCCCATTCCACAGAGGAAGAGGTGGCAAGAGATTTTATCTGTTTTGAAAATCCGGACGCAGTTATCGTTGTCTGTGATGCCACCTGTCTGGAACGAAATTTAAATCTGGTGCTTCAGATTCTGGAGGCTAACCGGCGGGCGGTGGTCTGCGTCAATCTCATGGATGAGGCTAAGAAAAAATCAATCACTATCCGGTTCGATGTCCTGGAGGAGCGCCTGGGTGTGCCTGTCATTGGAACTGCGGCCAGGAGCGGAAAAGGACTGGAACAGATTTATGAAGGCCTGAAACATGTGCTGGAGTTGAACAAGAGGCTGGAGAGCGCCCAAAACATGGAAGTGGTGGAGGGCGAATATGCTGAGATGGAAGCTGTGGACGTGGAATTGGAAGCAGAAGCAGAAGTGGAAGCAGAAGAAACAGAAAATGCGGAAGCGAAAATGAAAATAGAGGAAGCGGGATCAAAAGAAGCAGAAGTCGAAGAAAGCGCAGATGTATCCCCAACAGATGTGAATACGGAGGATACGGAAGCAGAGGCGGAAGCAAAAAACATAGAAGCAAGAGATATAGAAGCAAGAGATATAGAAGCAAGAGATATAGAAGCAAGAAATATGGAAACAGCGGAATCAGAGGCTGAAAAAGTAAAAGACATAGAAAACGAAGTTAGAAAAACAGCAGAGAAGGCAGCAGACAGACGATTTGATGAAAATCCGGCGCCGCGGATTCTTATCCGGTATCCGGAATACATCGAGGCGGCCATCGCCCGGCTCACACCTGTGGTAAAGAAGACGGCTGGCGAAGGTGTCAATATCCGCTGGCTCTGCGCCCGTCTCCTGGATTCCAATGAGAACCTGATGGAAGCCGTCCGCAAATATCTCGCTCCCGTGGCAGAATCGCTGGAAGTAAGCTCCCTTCTGGCGGAAATTCGGGAAGAGTGGAAGGAACGGGGCATCACGCAGAAGCGCGTAAGCGATGACATGGCATCGGTATTTGTCCGAAAAGCAGAGTTTATCTGCCGGGGAGCGGTGGTGTATGAGAATCAGAAGTATGATAAGAAGGATCGTCTTCTGGACCGTCTGTTTACAAGCAAAGCAACCGGATTTCCCATTATGTTTCTGATTCTTTTAGGCGTTTTCTGGCTGACGATTACGGGAGCCAATTATCCGTCAGAAATGTTAAGCAACGGTCTGTTCTGGTTGGAGGACCGGATCAGTGAACTGTTCCTGGCCGTCGGTATGCCGGTTGTTTTGAACGATCTCCTCGTCCACGGTGTTTACCGCGTGCTGGCATGGGTAATATCGGTTATGCTGCCTCCAATGGCAATCTTTTTCCCGTTGTTTACGCTGCTGGAAGACTTCGGTTACCTTCCAAGAGTTGCATTTAACCTGGACCGGTGCTTCAAACGGTGTGCCGCCTGCGGAAAACAGGCACTGACCATGTGTATGGGATTTGGCTGCAATGCCGCCGGAATCATCGGATGCCGTATTATCGATTCTCCGAGGGAGCGGCTGATCGCCATGATCACCAATAACTTCGTGCCCTGTAACGGACGTTTCCCGACGATGATCGCCATTATTACCATGTTTTTCGTAGGAAGCGCTGCTGGGGCATTCTCCTCAGTCCTGTCCGCTGCAATACTGGCCGGAGTCATCGTCCTGGGAGTGCTCATGACACTTCTGATCTCGAAGATTCTGTCCGCCACAGTATTAAAAGGCGTTCCCTCTTCCTTTACGCTGGAATTGCCGCCATACCGGAAGCCGCAGATTGGAAAAGTCATTGTCCGCTCGATTTTTGACAGAACCCTGTTCGTCCTGGGCCGTGCCATCGTAGTCGCGGCACCGGCGGGACTCATCATCTGGCTGATGGCCAATATTTCCGTGGGCGATGCGACACTCCTTGCGCACTGCTCCGGATTTCTGGATCCGTTCGCCCAGGTCATCGGAATGGACGGCGTCATACTGCTGGCCTTTATCCTCGGATTCCCGGCAAATGAGATCGTAGTGCCGATCATCATCATGGCCTATATGGCAGAGGGAAGTCTACTGGATATCAGCGATCTATCGGTTCTTAGAGATTTATTAGTCAGCCACGGCTGGACCTGGATCACAGCTGTCAGTACCATGCTGTTCTCCCTGATGCACTGGCCCTGTTCCACCACCTGCCTTACAATAAAAAAAGAGACCCAGAGTGTGAAGTGGACGATTGCTTCCTTCCTGGTTCCTACAGTTACCGGAATTGTTGTATGCTTTTTGTTTACGACTATAGCAAGAGCGTTTTTGTAGGAATGTAGACGTTTAGAGGGGCCCCCAGGCAGCAAACCATATTGATGGATGTATGGTTTGCTTCCTGGGGGCTTTTGCATATTTTGTAATGAAAACTGATGAGACCTCTGCCTCCCTTTCATCCAAAGTGTGCGACGGAGTACGAATAGTTGCCTTACCTTGGGCCTTCCTACGTATATGGACAGAGTAATTAGGAGATTACCTTTTAAGAGATTACGCTCAAACGTACGTGACACACGGATAAATTGGAAAATTCCGCAAATCGTTTCCCGGAATAAATTGACTTCTGCCATGGAACAATGATATAATTTTTACTTAATGAGCAAAAGGAGATAAGACATGGGTGATGACGGAATCCGCCTGAATAAATTCTTAAGCGGGGCTGGAATCTGCTCCAGAAGGGAAGCAGACCGGCTGATAGAAGAAGGTAAGGTAACGGTCGGCGGAAGAACCGCCGTTCCGGGACAGAAGATAAAAAATGGAGAAACCGTTGTCTGTAATGGACGGACAATTGCGGCAGGAACAAAGGGCGCCGAGGAGAAACCGGACCGGGTGCTCTTAGCGGTGCATAAGCCGTGCGGAATCGTCTGTACCACCTCGGACAAGGACCGTGCTCCCAATATTGTGGACATGGTGGACAGCCCTGTGCGGATTTATCCGGTGGGACGTCTCGATAAGGAGTCTGAAGGATTGATTCTGATGACCAACCAGGGCGATTTAGTGAACCGTCTGATGCGCGGCAGCAACGGCCATGAGAAAGAGTATCTCGTGTTTATTGACCGGCCGGTGAAACCGGAATTTATTCAGAAGATGAGAAAAGGAGTCTTTCTCCCGGAGCTGGATGTGACGACAAAACCGTGTTTCGCAGAGATGACGGGAGAAAAATCGTTTCGTATTATACTGACCCAGGGACTGAATCGCCAGATTCGCAGGATGTGCGAGCAGCTGGGCTGTAAGGTGCGAAAACTGAAGCGTGTCAGAATCATGAATATAGAGCTGGGCGATCTAAAAGCCGGTGAATCACGGCCTGTATCGAAGAAGGAATACGCGGAGCTGATGCGCCGGCTGGAAGATACATCCGGCCTTTCCTTAAAAGACCGGACGGTGAATGAAAAAGGTCGGACAAAAAATGAAAAAGGCCGGAATGAAGATCTAAAATACCGTACGAAAAATGAAAAAGTCTGGAATGAAGATCAAAAATACCGTACGAAAAATGAAAAAGGCCGGAACGAAGACTCAAAATACCGAGCGAAAAATGAAAAAAGCCGGAATGAAGATCTAAAAGGTCGGACAAAAAATGAAAAAGGCCGGAATGAAGATCAAAAATACCGCATGAAAAATGAAAAAGTCTGGAATGAGGATACAAAATACCGTACGAAAAATGAAAAAAGTCGGAATGAAAATCCAGAAGTTCGGACAGATAAACGAAAAAAAGCCCCTGGGAAGCGGAAGTGATGCATGGAGAGGCACTTTTTCCGGTATGATAAGGAAGAGTGGTCGGTATAAGTGGTCAAATAAAAAATCGTATATAGTGGCCGGAACCAGAACCCAGAACTATCGATCATAAACAGCAATACAACAATCATGCATTAATAAGGAAAGAACGCAGTGAAAAGGAGATTGTAAGTGGACGAGAAAATCAGCAGAATGAAAGAATTGGCTGCTACTCTTACGGCCGCGGCGAAGACGTATTATCAGGAAAGCCGTGAGATCATGAGCAACTACGAATACGATAAATTGTACGACGAGCTGGTGGAACTGGAGAAGGAGACCGGAGTTGTGCTGTCCAAGAGCCCAACTCAGAACGTAGGATATGAGGTGCTTTCCGAACTTCCGAAGGAGCGCCACGAGAGTCCCATGCTGTCGCTGGACAAGACGAAGAGCACGGCCGATTTACAGGAATGGCTGGCCGATCAGACGGGAATTCTCTCATGGAAGCTGGATGGACTGACCGTTGTCCTCACTTACAGCGGCGGAACGCTTAAGAAGGCTGTTACCCGCGGCAACGGAGAGATCGGCGAGGTCATTACCAGCAACGCCAGAGTGTTTGCGAACGTGCCGGTCACCATCTCCTTTCAGGGAGAACTGGTGCTGCGCGGCGAGGCCGTCATCCGTTATTCGGAATTCAACCGGATTAATGAGGCCATCGACGATGTGGATGCCAAATATAAGAATCCCAGAAACTTATGCAGCGGCTCGGTCCGTCAGCTGAACAGCCAGATCACGGCGGAGCGGAACGTGAATTTTGAGGCATTTGCTCTGGTTACGGCCGAGGGTGTGGATTTTAAGAACTCCCGGCAGGAACAGTTTGAGTGGCTGAAGAGACAGGGATTCGATGTGGTGGAGTACAAGACCGTTACGGCGGAGACGCTGCCGGAGGCGGTGGAAGAGTTTGCTGAAGCCGTTTCCGGCTACGATATCCCTTCCGATGGCCTGGTGCTTCTTCTGGACGACATCGCTTACGGAGAATCTCTGGGACGGACCGCCAAATTCCCGAGAAATGCGATCGCATTTAAATGGGCAGACGAGATTAGGGAGACGAAGCTGGAATATATCGAGTGGAGCCCGTCACGAACCGGTTTAATCAATCCGGTCGCCGTGTTCGAACCGGTAGAGTTGGAGGGAACCACGGTGAGCCGCGCCAGCGTACACAATTTAAGCATTATGGAGTCCCTGGCTCTGGGCGAGGGCGACACCATCACGGTTTATAAGGCCAATATGATTATCCCGCAAATTGCCGATAACCTGACCAGAAGCGGAAAGATCAGGATTCCGGAGGAATGTCCGGTCTGCGGCGGCAAGACGGAGGTGCGCCAGGTAGGCGATGTCCGCAGCCTTTACTGCACGAATCCAGACTGCCAGGCCAAGCGCATCAAGAGCTTCGCCTTGTTTGTCAGCCGCGACGCGCTGAACATCGACGGCCTTTCGGAGGCGACCCTGGAGAAATTTATCGGCGCCGGTTTTATTAAGGAGTTTGCAGATATTTTTCATCTTGACCGGCATGAGGAGACGATTACCCAGATGGAAGGCTTCGGCCGGAAGTCCTATGATAATTTAATCCGGGCGACAGAGACCGCGTCCCACACGACTCTTGCACGGATGGTTTACGGCCTTGGGATCTCCGGGATCGGTCTGGCCAATGCGAAGATGCTGTGCCGGAAGTTTAAGTTCGATTTTGACCGCATGCGTCATGCTACAGCGGAGGAGCTGATCGAGGTCGATGGAATCGGCGGAGTCTTAGCCGATGCATGGATCCGCTACTTTGACGATGAGAAGAATCAGGAGATTGTGGACCACCTGCTTTCAGAACTCACATTTGAGCAGGAGGAGGAATCCACGGAGGAGGCCATCTTTGAGGGCATGACCTTTGTAATCACCGGAAGCGTGGAACATTTTGCCAACCGAAAGGAACTGCAGGAGGCCATCGAAGTGCGGGGCGGTAAAGCCACGGGTTCTGTAACTTCGAAGACAACGTATCTGATCAACAATGACGTGGCGTCCAATTCTTCCAAGAATAAGAAGGCCAAGGATTTAGGCGTGCCGATCATATCCGAGGAAGAGTTTATCAAGATGCTGGGGGAGTAAAATATGCCAATTAAAGTACAAAAAGATCTGCCTGCGAAGGCGATACTGGAAAAAGAGAATATTTTCATCATGGCGGAGGACCGGGCGATGAGCCAGGACATCCGCCCTCTGGAGATTCTTATTTTAAATCTGATGCCGGTGAAGGAGGACACGGAGACGCAGCTTCTGCGGGCGCTCTCCAATACTCCTCTTCAGGTGGACTGCACGTTTCTGATGCTGGCCACCCATACGTCGAAAAATACGTCGGCCAGCCATTTGAACAAGTTTTATGTTTACTTTGACGAGATTAAGAATAAGAAGTTTGACGGTATGATCATCACCGGCGCGCCTGTGGAGAACTTAGAGTATGAGGAGGTCAATTACTGGGAAGAGCTTCAGACGATTATGGAATGGGGCAAGAGTCATGTGACAAGCACCTTACATATCTGCTGGGGAGCCCAGGCCGGACTCTACTACCATTACGGGATACCGAAATACAAACGGGAAAAGAAGCTTTCCGGCATTTACCGCCATAAGGTTCTGGACCGCAAGGTGCCGCTGGTGCGCAGCATGGACGACTTTATCATGGCCCCGCATTCCCGTTATACAGAGGTGCGCAGAAAGGACATTGAGAAGGTGTCTGATCTGGTAATTCTTGCAGTGTCAGAGGAGGCGGGCGTCTATCTGGTGATGAAGCGCGACGGAAGCCAGGTGTTTGTCCAGGGCCATCCGGAGTATGACCGCATGACTTTGAATAATGAGTATCACAGGGATTTAACAAAGGGACTCAATCCGGAACTCCCATGCAATTACTATGAGGATAACGATCCCTTCGCAGTACCGGTGCTCTCCTGGAGGAATGCGGCGAACACGCTGTATGCCAACTGGCTGAATTTCTACGTGTATCAGACGACGCCGTATGACCTGGAGGGGAATCCTTGTGAAAGCTTGTATTAGCGGGCTTTTTGGGACGTACGATGGGATTTAAAATACTGGCATAAGTTAGCATAAATTACCTTAAATTGGTGCGAAATTGGTGTCAAATTGGTGTCAGGAGCAGAATAAATTGGTGTCAGAATAGTAAACGTTGTGAAGAGGGATATAAATATAAAAAATTAAATATTTGGACATCTAAATAAGTCCACGAGTATGTAGGCAATACATATTCATGGACTTATTTTAGTGCCTGAATTTAGCCGTTACAGATCATTTTCTACATGGCGGCTCAACTTATCAGGATAGGCCACTAAGCCTGTTAAAAATGATTCTGGAGCGTTACAGAGCAATAAAACGAATCTATTTGAAACAGTAGTTTCATTTGATAAAAAACTTAACCGAAAAGGAGAACATTATGAATGATGAAAGAAAAATTAAAAAGAGAGCAATCAGCATTAGGGGAATGACAGCAAGGATTTGCGAAAGAGAAGACAATATTTATAATCAAGCGGCTATTACTGATATCTTGAAGATGTTTTTCGATGAATGCCAAAAGGCGCTGGAGAATGGAGAGAGGGTCGGACTTTCCACAATTGGAACTCTGATACCTAAAGTTCATGTGTACAGGCGCTATGGTATACCTGGCATGAACGATCCGGAAGGAAATCTTCCATTTGTTCAAGTGCATTTCACCAGAAGTAAACTGTGCAAAGAAAAAATAAACAGTAGATTCTTGAAAAATCTTAAAAATGGATTTCCGGGATTAGGAGAG